>UPTG01000020.1_pt1 | contig 182200 bp, 166 predicted proteins | sample 2160121 | NCBI WGS metagenome assembly UPTG01 (sample SAMN06266255, study PRJEB28933) | marine metagenome | isolation source: Columbia River Estuary | place: USA:Columbia River Estuary, USA | collected 2014-07-27 | reverse complement strand
TTTTTGCGAATGGTTCTCTTAATCTACTGACCAATCCAAAACATCTAAAATGTTTGTCAGACCATAATAAATGTAAATTTCTCCATCAGGTTTGATAAGTAAATGATTAATTTCAAAAGCTGAACTTTTAAAAAATAAACTTTCTAATAAATTATAATTATCTAAATAGATATGCTGCTCATTATCTTCTTCAATTTGTGAATCTTTAGAACCTATAAGAAAAGCTTGGTATCTTTGCGAATTATTTTTAATCCATCGCCAATATTTTTTGAATTTAGAATCTTCATAAATTTTGTCATCTTTTTTTCTATAAAGATGTATCATAGTTTTCTTATTCACTTTAAAATCATTACCAATAATTTTTTTTAAGAACGTATTAATTTGAGAATGTTGAACAGAATCAAGCTTCGCTAAATTTTTATGTAAATGAATGTTTTTAATTATAGAAGTATCATTTTCTATTTCTTTAATAAAAATTTTTCTAGAATCTAATTCCTCAAAATGTTGTTTAGAAATTTGTTGATTTTCAAAATAGAAGTATGTTAATTTTTGTATTTTTTGACCAAAAGTTAATAGGTTAAAAAAAAGAATAAAAAGTATAGAAATTTGTTTCATGATTTAATCTAACTAAATATGTTAAACCTTTAATACTGATAAAGTCAAGTCAAATCACTTCCTTTCATAAGTCAAAAAGGAAAACTCATAATCGTGCCCCTCATCTTTCTTATGAAACACATTTGAGGTTTCTTTCCAAATGGTTGTATCAATTTTCGGAAAAAAGGTATCAGCTTCAAAATCATGGTGTACACGAGTCAACTCTATTTTATCTACCAAGCTCATAGCTTGTTTATAAATTTGACCGCCACCAATAATAAAAGCCTTTGAATCGTTTTTGGCAACATCAATAGCGTCTTCTAAGCTATTAACTAGAATGACACCCTTCGGTGCGCTGTAATCTGCTTGCCTAGTAATAACGACATGGGTTCTGTTTGGTAAGGGTTTTGGGAAACTCTCAAAGGTTTTGCGTCCCATGATGATATGATGGCCACTAGTAAGCGATTTGAAACGTTTTAAATCGTCGCTTAAATGCCAAATTAATTTATTGCCTTTTCCTATGGCATCATTTTCTGCGGCAGCGACAATAATAGTGAGTTCAGATTTTGAACTTTTAGTATTTGCCATTTGAGTATCAGAAGTTGCTTCCCTATCAACTTCACTTTGTGCTATTAAAGTTTCCTCTTTTACAAGACCCGCTTTAAGTTTATCTAAACGGTTTTGTTGTTTAGCAACCAATTTGTCAAGTTGTTTTTTCTCCCAAGCCTTACCCATAAACTTCTGTGTAACAAATACATTTAAGAGATGGTAAATAAATAGGAATAGCCAGAATAATATACCAAATACAAACCAATCAATTCCAAAGAGTTTAAAATCCTTACCTATCCCCAAAACGGTATTAGCAACAATTAAAAAAATGGCGCCTATTAAGAAAATTACAAAATGAGCATACAAACGTTTTTTCTGTTTGATGCGTTTTTGAGCATTTTCAATAAGCTCTAATTGGTCTTTATCTATTTGTGGTGTGGGTTTCTTTTTTCCGAACATATTAGTAAAATAATGAACGTAAAGTTAAGCCTTTTTAGTGATATTAAAAACGATATAGAAATACTTGACAATCAGGGTTTGTCTAAAACGTTTTCGCTTCTAAAAGCTTTGATAATCAGGTGAAAGCGTAAATCTGGTGTTGATAATAATATAAATATTTTCCCAATTTTTTATCTACTTTATTTTTTTGTAGAATTCAAATTGTCAAATTGATAATTCTTTAGAAGTAAAGCGTCTTAAACAGTTTCTGATTAGAATTTGTTTTTAAATTTGTAGTACAATTAAACGTTAAAGTTAAAATATTAAATCATATAATTATGGCAATTAAAAAACAATTCTTAAAAAGTAAACCAGTTTGTAAAGTGACTTTTTCTTTACCTGCTGAAGAAGCGAAGAAAGTTTCTGTTGTTGGATCTTTCAATGAATGGAATGCTAAAAAAGCACCGCTTAAAAAATTAAAAAATGGTACATTTAAAGCAACTCTTGATTTAGAAGCTGGAAGTTCTTATGAATTTAAGTACGTTGTTGATGGTGTTTATGTTAATGACGACGCTGCCGATGCTTACGCATGGAATGATTTTGCAGGTGCAGAAAATAGTGTTGTAAACCTATAATTACTGAACTAATTTAAGCTTAAAAAGCACCTTGTTTGAGGTGCTTTTTTTATTTTAAAATTATTTTAGATGTTAATGAAGGATTGGGCTTTTTTATAGGTCCCGGACGTGGCTCTTGGTCAGTTTTTTATTGCAGTCCCTAACGCATCATCTACTTGGGGTTATTAATCCAAAATTTCAAGATTATTAAACAGCTACAATACCTTTAATATGCGGGTGCGGATTGTAATCTACCAAAGTAAAATCTTCAAAATCAAAATCAAATATATCTTTAATTTCAGGATTTAGAATCATTTTTGGAAGCGGTCTTGTATCTCTTGAAAGTTGCAATTCTAATTGCTCATAATGATTACTGTAAATATGAGCATCTCCAAAAGTATGGATAAATTCTCCAGCTTCATAACCACAAACTTGTGCCATCATCATAGTGAATAGGGCATAACTTGCAATATTAAAGGGGACACCTAAAAATACATCTGCACTACGCTGGTATAACTGACAAGATAGTTTACCATTCGCTACATAAAACTGAAAAAAGGCGTGACATGGTGGCAAAGCAGCTTTACCATTAGCTACATTTTCACTGAAACTTTTTGAAGTATCTGGCAAAACGGAAGGGTTCCAAGCAGAAACCATCATCCTACGACTATTCGGGTTGTTTTTTAGTGCGTGTACAACCTCTTTAATTTGGTCAATCTCATCATTATTCCAGTTGCGCCATTGATGACCGTAAACAGGGCCTAAATCACCATTTTCATCTGCCCAATCATTCCAGATACGCACACCATTTTCGGTTAGGTATTTTGTATTTGTATCACCTTTTAAAAACCAAAGCAATTCATAAATAATAGATTTTAAATGAAGTTTCTTAGTTGTCACCATTGGAAAACCTTCACTTAAATCAAATCGCATTTGGTGTCCAAAAACACTTTTTGTACCAGTGCCTGTGCGATCTCCTTTTTCATTACCGTTTTCTAAAACGTGTTTTACTAGGTCGTGATATTGTTTCATAAGCATCATTCCTGCCAAGGCAAGAATCTCATAATTAAAAAGTTATTGGTGGCGATGAAATATATTTCTCCGCAGGAACGAAATTAAATAAAAAGGGGGTTAAATTATGATTTATACCCTTTATAGATATTAAAAAGTTATTAACGGGGTTTTGAGTTTTGAGAATAAATAATTTATCCGCAGCGATTGACCTCTAGCCAATAATCATTCCAGCAATAGTAGCCGAAATTAAAGACGCAATTGAACCGCCAATTAAGGCTTTCATACCAAATTTCGATAAGGTTTTACGTTGTCCAGGAGCTAATGAGCCTATGCCTCCAATTTGAATACCTATAGATGCAAAATTTGCAAATCCACAAAGCATATAGGTCGCCATAATTATAGATTTTTCATAACTAAGGTGAATCCCATTGGTTACATCTTTTAAGTCTCTTAACTGTATATAGCCAATAAACTCACTTGCGGCTAATTTGATACCTAATAGCTGTCCCATTAAAGCCATATCTTCTCTAGCTACACCTATGAGCCACATAAGCGGAGCAAAAACATATCCTAAAATAAGTTCAAGAGATAAGTTTTTGTAAGTCGTATTAGAAGCTATCCAAGTGTTAATAGATGTAACATCTCCAATCCAACCTAAAATACCATTAAACATGGCAATAAACGCCACAAAAACTAAAAGCATGGCGCCAACATTTACAGCAAGCTTTAAACCTTCAGTTGTTCCGTTAGCGATAGCATCTAAAAAATTAGAACCTATTTTTTCTTGTGACACAGATACATCTGTATTAACCTCTTCAGTTTGTGGGTATAATATTTTTGAAATTACAATAGCTCCCGGAGCAGCCATTACTGATGCCGCTAATAAGTGTTTTGCATAAAACAGTCTCAGAACAGGGTCATCACCACCAAGAAAACCAATATATGCAGCAAGTACAGCGCCCGCAACGGTTGCCATACCGCCAATCATAACTAAAAGCATTTCGGACTTATTCATTTTTTCTAAATAAGCCTTTATTAAAAGCGGTGCTTCAGTTTGGCCTAAAAAAATATTTCCGGCAACACTTAAGCTTTCAGCTCCAGATATTTTTAAAGTTTTTGAAAGTAACCAAGCCATCCCTTTTACTACTTTTTGAATGAGACCTAAGTAAAAGAATACTGAAGTTAGTGCAGAAAAGAATATGATTGTTGGTAATACTTGAAATGCAAAAATGAACCCAAAAGTATCCATGTCTACAACTAAACCTTCAAATAAAAATTTACTTCCAGCTCTTGTGAAATCTAAAACACTGACAAATAAACCACCTATAAATTCAAAAAGCGTTTTAATAAACTCAACTTTTAAAACACCAATTGCTATCAGTAATTGAAGTGCTAGACCAACACCAACAATTTTCCAATTAATGGCTTTTCTATTACTACTAAAAAGAAAGGCTACAAAAATTAAAGTAATCATCCCAAGAACACCTCGCCATAAACTATCTATAGAAAATCCTTGGCTAGGTATAATAGTGCTTGTGATTGCTTCTGATTCTTTTATTTCTGGTAGAGTTTGACTTTCTTCTTTTAGTTCTTTTACAGTAGAAGAATTTTCAGTTGTATTAACTACTGAAGTATTTTGAATGGTATCAGCAGTAGCCGATTGATCAATTTCTTGTGCTATAATCGTTGATGTAAAACAAAAAAAAACAGCAACAATGAGCAGAATCAGCTTTTTCATAATTAAAATTAAGGGTTATTCTCGTTTCGAGATTTCATCACGAATATGCGCTGCTTTTTCATAATCTTCGTTATTAACAGCTTCTTCAAGTAAAGTTTGAAGTTCCTCTATAGTTTTTCCTTTGTAGTTTTTGCGAGGTTCATTAGGCTCAAGTTCATTAGCAACCAATTCATCCATTAAAATACTGTCTTGATTTTCTTGGTCTTCATCTTCCTCTTTAGGATTCACTTTTAAGTAAATACCCGCTTTATCAAGAATATTTTTATACGTAAAAATTGGTGCTTGAAAGCGAAGAGCTAAAGCTATCGCATCACTAGTTCTAGCATCAATAATTTCTTCAATTTTATCGCGTTCGCAAATTAAACTGGAATAAAACACACCATCAACAAGTTTGTGAATGATTACTTGCTTAACTACGATATCAAATCTATCAGCGAAATTCTTAAATAAATCGTGTGTTAAAGGTCTTGGAGGACTAATTTCCTCTTCCAAAGCAATGGCTATAGATTGTGCTTCAAAAGCGCCAATAACTATTGGAAGTTTTCGGTCGCCATCTACTTCATTCAAAATCAATGCATAAGCACCATTTTGAGTTTGGCTATACGATATGCCTTTTATATTTAATTTTACTAAACTCATAATTTAAAAAACGCAAAGAACTGCTTAAATTAGAACTTTACCAACTGCACAAGGCTAATTTCAGTCAAAATGCTAATTTAAGCAGTTCTATAGTACGGCACAATTTATAAAAAATAAATTATTGCTGTGCCTTAAATGCTTTTAATTTTTCTATTAACTGAGGAACCACTTGAAAAGCGTCACCAACAACACCATAATCAGCAGCCTTAAAGAAAGGGGCTTCAGGATCAGTATTGATAACCACTTTTACTTTTGAAGCATTAATACCAGCTAAATGCTGAATAGCTCCAGAAATACCAATGGCAATATATAAGTTTGATGCTACAGGTTTACCTGTTTGCCCAACGTGTTCACTATGTGGTCTCCAACCTAAATCTGAAACGGGTTTAGAGCATGCTGTTGCTGCTCCTAAAACATCAGCAAGTTCTTCAATCATTCCCCAATTTTCAGGACCTTTTAGGCCACGACCGGCAGATATTACTGTTTCGGCATCAGCAATAGTGACTTTATCGGAAGCTTTATCGACGGATTCTACAGTAACTCCGAAATCTGCAATAGAGGGTGAGAATTCTTCCGCGGAAGCACTACTACTATTTTCAATTAATCCAAAAGAATTATTAGAAACACCGACAATTTTTACATCGGTATTTATTTGAGTTGTTTCAAAAGCTTTATTCGTAAAAGATGTGCGTTTTACTGTAAATGGACTAGCGCTTGATGGTGCTTCAACCACGTTTGATGCATAACCTGCTTCTAAACCAACGGCTAGTAACGGTGCTAAATATTTGCTATCTGCAGTAGAGCTCACAATCACAACTTTTGCGCCTTCTTTTTCAGCAGCTTGTTTAATGGCAGATGCATAAGCGTCAGCATTAAAATTATCGAGTTGTGAATTTGATATGTTTAAAATCTTATCTACCCCATAATTGCCTAATGCAGAGGTGTCGGCGGTATTTATAGCAACGGCAGTAACTGTCGTTCCTAATTGACTAGCAACTGCTTTTGCATAAGAAGCTACTTCAAAAGCTGCTTTTTTAAAAGCACCTTGTTCTGATTCTGTATATACTAAAACTGACATATTTTTTAAATTTTGTTTTCCTGAACTTATTTCAAGATATTATTCATGTTTCCGTTAATATTAAAAAAGAGTCCGAAACGAATTCGGAATGATTTAGCAAGCTAAATTACTTTAGCTTCATTATGAAGCAAACTTACCAATTCATCTAAATTATCCGGAGAAACTAATGTAACTGCCCCTTTTGGAGTAGGTTTTTCAAATGAAACAGAAGATGTTTTAGCACTTGTTTCTAAAGGCTCAACAACATTTAATGGTTTTTTACGAGCCATCATAATACCTCTCATATTCGGAATACGTAAATCACTTTCTTCAACCAAACCTTTTTGTCCGCCAATAACTAAAGGAAGTGATGTTGAAACGGTTTCTTTTCCGCCATCAATTTCTCTAATGGCTGTTGCTGATGTGCCATCAACTTCAAGACCAATACAGTTATTTACAAAGTTGGCACTTATTAATCCAGCTATCATTCCTGGAACCATACCACCGTTATAATCAATAGACTCTCGGCCTGCAATTACTAAATCAAAACCACCATTATTAATAACACTGGCTAATTGTTTAGCTACAGAAAATCCATCCGTTGCAGTTGTGTTTACACGTATGGCTTCATCTGCACCAATGGCTAAAGCTTTACGTAAAGTAGGTTCTGTTTCTGCGCCGCCAACATTTGCTACGGTAACTTGAGCACCTTGTTTTTCTTTAAACCACATGGCCCGTGTTAAACCAAACTCATCATTTGGGTTTATTACAAACTGTACGCCATTTGTATCAAATTTAGCATTATCATCACTAAAGTTAATCTTTGAAGTAGTGTCTGGAACGTGACTTATACACACTAATATTTTCATAATTTTTATGTATTAAAATGTCTTATTTTTTGAGTTTACGAAGTTAATTATTTTATTCTGAATATTTACTATGCATGCATAACAAATATTTAAAAAAATCTTATAAGAAGATACCTCATTTATTGTTATTTTTGCAGTTCTAAAAATAAATTTAATGAAGACAATTCAATTTAGAGAAGCTATATGCGAAGCGATGAGCGAAGAAATGCGCAGAGACGAAAGCGTATATTTAATGGGTGAAGAAGTTGCTGAGTATAATGGTGCTTATAAAGCATCAAAAGGAATGTTAGACGAATTCGGAGCAAAACGAGTTATTGACACACCGATTGCTGAACTTGGTTTTGCTGGTATAGCTATTGGTTCTACAATGACGGGAAATAGACCAATTGTAGAATACATGACGTTCAACTTCTCTCTTGTTGGAATTGATCAAATTATAAATAATGCTGCGAAAATCAGACAAATGTCTGGTGGGCAGTTTAAATGTCCGATTGTATTTCGTGGTCCTACGGGTTCTGCGGGTCAATTAGGAGCAACACACTCACAAGCTTTTGAAAACTGGTTTGCAAACACACCAGGTCTTAAAGTAGTCGTGCCTTCAAACCCTTATGATGCAAAAGGCTTATTGAAAGCGGCTATTCGGGATGACGATCCAGTAATTTTTATGGAAAGCGAGCAAATGTATGGTGATAAGGGCGAAGTGCCAGAAGGCGAATACATTGTGCCAATTGGTGTTGCAGAGATTAAGCGCGTTGGAACAGATGTAACCATTGTGTCTTTCGGAAAAATTATCAAAGAAGCATACAAAGCTGCTGACGAATTAGAGAAAGAAGGTATTTCTTGTGAAATTATAGATTTACGTACCGTTCGTCCTTTAGATAGAAAAGCTATTTTAGAATCGGTTAAGAAAACAAATAGATTAGTGGTTTTAGAAGAAGCTTGGCCTTTTGGAAATGTAGCTACTGAAATTACTTATTTAGTGCAATCTGAGGCATTCGATTATTTAGATGCGCCAGTTGTAAAAATAAACACAGCAGATACCCCTGCACCTTATTCCCCAGTTTTATTGGCAGAATGGTTGCCAAATAAGGATGAGGTTATTAAAGCAGTAAAAAAAGTATTGTATAAATAAATCGTAATTTTTTACGTTATATAAACTTCATTAGCACAATTGTTGATGAAGTTTTTTTGTATTATGAATCTAAAACTACTTATCCTCCTTTTCTTCCTCGGAATATGTTCCGCATTTGCACAAACCAAAGTTAGTGGTTATGTGTTTGATGAATTTAATGAACCTGTGTCTTTCGCTACAATAATATTCCAAGGGTCCACACAGGGAACTATTACAGATGAAAATGGAAAATTCTATTTAGAGTCTAAGGAAACTTGGAATGCCTTAACGGTTTCTTTTATTGGTTATGAAACGTTAAATGTCCCTCTAGAAAAAAAGGTGAATTATAATTTGAAATTCATACTTAAAGAGGAAGCTGCACAATTAGATGCTGTGGTTATTGTTTCAGGAAAACAGTCCAAAAAGAATAATCCTGCAATTGATTTATTACGAAAAATCTGGACAAATAAACGGAGTAATGGTTTAAAGCAATTCAATCAATACGAATACGATAAATACGAAAAAATAGAGTTTGATTTAAATACTATTGATAGTACGCTTATTAAAAGTAAGTTGTTCCGAGGGATGGAGTTTGTGTTTGACGAAGTTGATACCTCTAGTGTAACTGGGAAAACATACCTGCCAATTTTTATTAACGAAGCCGTTTCCAAGGTATATGGCAATAATGTTATAAATAAAACTAAAGAAGATTTACAAGGAAATAAAAACTCCGGTTTTAGCAACAATCAAGTTATTATTGATTTTGTAGACGATTTATATACAGACTTTAATGTTTATGATAACTACCTGAAATTTTTCGATAAAAGTTTTGTGAGTCCGTTATCAAAAACAGGAATCAACACGTACAATTATGTGTTGTCAGACAGTACTTTTATAGGTGATAAATGGTGTTACAATATTATCTATTATCCGAGGCGAAAAAATGAATTGACTTTTAAAGGCGATTTTTGGGTAGCAGACACCACTTATGCCATCAAAGAAATTAACCTTCAAGCCTCAAAAAGCGCCAATATAAACTGGGTAAAAGAAATTTATATAGAGCAAGAGTTTGAAGTGTTAAATGATTCACTTTTCCTTGTGACCCGAGATTATATGTTATCAGATTTTGCCTTTAATAAAAAGGAAAAATCTCGAGGTGTATATGGTAAGCGAACCACGTTGTATAATAATTATAAGTTTGATATTGAAAAGGATAAAAAATTCTATGATAAGGATGTTTATAATTATGATAGTGATGTTTACAACAGAGGTGACGAATTTTGGGATGACAATCGTTTAGAGAAATTAAATAAAGACGAAAAAGGGGTCTACAAAATGTTAGACACTTTAAAAACGGTTAAAAAGTTTAAACGTCTTTATAACTTGGGAAGTATTTTGGCTTCGGGTTATATTGAATTTAATGAATTGCCTTTAGATTACGGACCTGTTTTTTCAACCTTTGGATTTAACGAAGTTGAAGGCATACGTTTACGAACCGGCGGAAGAACCTATTTTGGACCAAATGATTTATGGCGATTAGAAGGGTTTTTAGCCTACGGTTTTAAAGACGATAAATTTAAATATGGTATTTCGGGTAAATGGTTGCTTGATAAAAAGAGCCGACTTATTATTTCTGGAGGAAACAGACGTGATGTAGAACAAACAGGAGCTAGTTTAACGACAAGTACCGATGTTTTAGGTAGAAGTTTAGCCTCTTCGTCGGTTGTGGGAACTGGTGCCAATGATAAATTGACAAGCATAAATTTAACCAGTTTAGCAATTGAAGCTGAGCCTTGGCAAAATGTTGTTTTTAGACTAGGAGGAAACTACAGAACGTTAGAATCGGCATCGCCAACATTTAGTTTAGATTATAATACGACAACAGGTGTAGCATCTGAAATTAAGCAATATGAAACCAACGTATCTGTATCGTATTTCCCTGGACGTAAAATGACCGGATTTGGTGTGGAACGCAGAATCGCTAATGATTACTTTGCGCGCCTATTTGCTCAAGTTACCAGAGGCGATAAAAATATTCTTAATAGCGATTTTGATTATACTAAAGTGCAACTTTCATATACACAGCCCTGGCAAATGGGTGGTTTTGGAAGATTATTTACCACCATTGAAGCGGGTAAAACTTTTGGAGAAGTACCACTTGGTTTGTTAAGTGTAATTCCAGGAAATCAAACGTATTTTTCAATATATAATACATTTTCTCAACTTGATTTTTACGAGTTTGTGTCTGATACGTATGCATCATTTCATTTTGAGCATAATTTTAACGGACGCTTGTTTTCAAGGATACCATTTTTAAGAAAATTAAATCTAAGAGAAATTATAAGTGTTCGAGGTGTTATTGGTAATATTTCAGATGAAAATCTAGCCTTAAGCAATGTGCCTAGTAATCCAAATAATCTTCAGTTGGTTGCACCATCAAATGAGCCTTATTACGAATACAGTTTAGGTATTGGAAATATTTTTAAAGTATTTAGAATAGATTTTAATTTTAGAGGAAATTACAAAGACAAAGTAATATATCCTGATGCTAGAAAATTTGGTGTAACGGGTAGCTTTGGATTTTATTTTTAAAAATTGAATTAGCGACCTGTTTGCTCAATTTCATAGTTATAGTGTGTCTTACTAACTAAAAACCAACATTTTTATGATTAATAAAACTCTGTCATAAAAGTTTTAACTAAAAAAAGACTGCCTTTAATGGACAGTCTTTTAAAATAATTTTTTATTAAGTATTGTTATTTCTTGCGCAGTTTTCTTATACCAAATATTGCAGCTCCGGCTAATAAAATACTAAGGCCACCATATAATGGTATAGAATCACCGTCGCCACCACTATTGCCGCCGTTACCGTTGTATTTTGCAGAACCACAGGTATCGTTATTCTGCCCATTGTTATTATTTGTGCCGCCTCCATCGCTGCTGTTATTATTATTATTATTATCCCCATTGTTGCCTTGAATGCCATTTGCATTAGGAGCGAGAGTAAACAAAGCAAATGCTAATACAACACTAAATCGTTTTAATTTATTCAATATTCTTTAGGCTTTTAAAAAAGGACCATTATTTATTAATTATTGAACCTTATCGCAAAATGAAGTTTGTTAAATCGTATTTTAATTTCAATAAAAAAGCCTCATGAAAATATCAAAAGGCTTTATAAGTAGTAGTGTTTTAAGTTTATAACTCAAAAATTTCTTTCACTTTATCAACATAATCTAATTTCTCCCAAGTGAATAATTCTACATCAAGGGTTTTTGTTTCACCGTTAGGCTGAGAAAAAGTTTTAGTTACTGTTTCGTTATTACGCCCCATGTGTCCGTAAGCAGCGGTTTCACTATATATTGGAGAACGTAATTTTAAGCGTTTTTCAATAGCAAACGGGCGCATATCGAAAATTTCAGATACTTTTTCGGCTATTTCACCATCGGTCATATTAAAAGCACATGTACCATAAGTATCAACAAAAATCCCCATAGGCTCTACAACACCAATAGCATAACTTACTTGCACTAAAATTTCATCTGCAACACCAGCGGCAATTAGATTTTTGGCAATGTGTCTTGTAGCATAAGCTCCACTTCTGTCCACTTTACTAGGGTCTTTTCCTGAAAAAGCACCACCTCCATGGGCACCTTTTCCTCCGTACGTGTCAACAATAATCTTACGTCCTGTTAAACCAGTATCTCCATGAGGTCCTCCAATCACGAACTTTCCTGTAGGGTTGATGTGATAGGTGATATCATCATTAAATAATTTCTGAATATTTTCAGGAAGATTAGCAACCACTCTTGGTATTAAAATAGCAACAATGTCTTTTCTGATTTTTGCTAGCATGGTATCATCATCTCCAAAATCATCATGTTGTGTAGATACAACAATAGCATCAATACGCTGTGGAATATTATCATCGCTATACTCAATAGTAACCTGGCTTTTTGAATCTGGTCTTAAATAAGAGATGTCTTTGTTTTCGCGTCTTAATTCTGCAAGTTCTTTTAAAATTCTGTGCGATAAATCTAAAGCCAAAGGCATAAAGTTTTCAGTTTCGTTTGTGGCGTAACCAAACATCATCCCTTGGTCACCGGCACCTTGTTCTTCTTTACTGCCTCTGTCTACACCTTGATTTATATCTTCAGATTGTTCATGGATTGCAGATAAAACACCGCAAGAATTACCATCAAACATGTATTCTCCTTTGGTATAGCCAATCTTATTTATGGTATCTCTAGCTATTTTTTGAACATCTAAATAGGTTGTGGATTTTACTTCTCCAGCAAGTACAACTTGACCAGTAGTCACTAAAGTTTCACATGCGACTTTAGATTCTTTGTCAAAAGCTAAAAAGTTATCAATTAATGCATCACTAATTTGATCAGCTACCTTGTCTGGGTGTCCTTCAGAAACACTTTCTGAAGTGAATAAATAAGCCATATTTTCTATTTTATGGTAAGATTTGACGATAACGTCGAAGGAAGTTCACACTGCCTTTAGCATTTTTGTTTACACTTAAATTAGTTTTGTGTAAAGAGGTTGCAATCAGTCAAATCTTTCCTCTATTATTTGTGATTGCAAAAGTAAAAAAATAAAAGAATATCTCGGTTGATTTTTTGTTTTTTAAGTAAATAATGGATTGTTAAAATTTATTTATGAATATTTGTTTGATAAAGATGAAAAGACAAATTTTAATTGTGGTTTCTACTGTTGTCATTATGACTATTTCCTAGTGCTAAGGAACGGAATATTAAAAAAAATAACTTTTAAGGGCCTTGCTAAATTTAGAGGGTTTTTTTTATGCTTTTTTTTTTCATTTTGGACATCATAAAAAATGCAGTTTAAGGTATTGATAAACAGATTTTTAGCTTGATTTTTATAGTTGTGGATTTAACCTAAAAAACTAAAGGTAAATGTATATAAAAACCTAATAAATTAATTTCGAGAACTTGTTTTATGCAAATTGAAGAATTTTTACAAAAAATCTTAAAAAGCAATAAAATAATTATCAATCAAGAAGAGAAGCGAAATTTTTTGCAACAAATATGAAGGAACTTAATAAACATAGTAGAAGATTAACACAAGATGAATCTCAGCCAGCATCACAAGCCATGTTATACGCAGTTGGTTTGACTGATGAGGATATGAAGAAAGCTCAAGTGGGTATTGCTAGCACAGGTTATGACGGAAATCCATGTAATATGCATTTAAATAATTTGGCTGCAGAGGTGAAAATTGAATGTAAAATAGCAGATTTAGTGGGCTTAGGATTTAATACTATTGGTGTTAGTGATGGTATTTCAATGGGAACTTCTGGCATGAATTATTCTTTAGCCTCTCGCGATATTATTGCTGACTCTATTGAAACGGTTATGAATGCTCAAAGTTATGATGCGCTTGTTTCTGTGGTTGGTTGTGACAAAAATATGCCAGGAGCAGTTATTGCTATGTTGCGTTTAAATCGTCCATCAATAATGATGTATGGTGGTACCATAGCGTCAGGAAAATATAAAGGAAGAAAGTTAAATATTGTTTCAGCCTTTGAAGCCTTAGGTCAAAAAGTTGCAGGAGAAATTGATGAAGAGGAGTATAGAGATATTATAAAAAGTGCCATTCCAGGAGCAGGGGCTTGTGGAGGAATGTATACTGCAAATACTATGGCTTCGGCTATAGAGTGTATGGGTTTTGCATTGCCATATAACTCTTCTATTCCTGCTGAAAACCCTAATAAATTATCAGAAAGCGAAAGAACTGCTAGAGCTATAAAAAACCTTTTAGAATTAGATTTAAAACCATTAGATATTATTTCTAAGAAATCGATTGAGAATGCGATTGCACTGGTAAATGCTTTAGGAGGATCAACAAATGCGGTATTGCATTTCTTAGCTATTGCTCATGCTGCGGATATTGAGTTTACATTAGAAGATTTTCAACATGTTAGTGATAGAACACCTTTAATAGCCGATTTAAAACCTAGCGGAAAATATTTAATGGAAGATGTTCACGGTGTTGGAGGAACTCCTGCAGTTATGAAATATCTATTAGATAATGGTTATCTGCATGGTGATTGTTTAACCGTAACAGGAAAAACCTTGGCAGAAAACTTAGCTGATGTTGAGCCACTTTCGTTTGAAAATGATCAAGATGTTATTTATCCAAAGGATAAAGCTTTAAAATCTTCAGGAAATTTGCAGATTCTTTATGGAAACTTAGCGACTGAAGGTGCTGTGGCAAAAATATCAGGAAATGAAGGCTTACTGTTTGAAGGAAAAGCAGTGGTGTATGATGGCGAGCAAGCTGCAAATACAGGGATTTCAAATGGTGAAGTTGAAAGAGGCGATGTTGTTGTTATTCGTTATGTTGGTCCAAAAGGAGGTCCAGGCATGCCAGAAATGTTAAAACCAACGTCTTTAATAATGGGTGCAGGTTTAGGGAAATCTGTGGCTCTGATTACAGATGGTCGTTTTTCTGGAGGAACACACGGATTTGTAGTTGGACATATTACTCCAGAAGCTCAAGAAGGAGGAACGATAGGTTTATTAAAAACTGGTGATAAAATTAAAATTAGTGCAGAAGATAATTCCATTAATGTATTGCTTTCTGATGAAGAATTAGCAGAAAGAAGATCACAATGGGTTCAACCAGCATTAAAACATAAAAAAGGAATTTTATATAAATATGCAAAATCGGTGGCATCAGCTTCAAAAGGCTGTGTGACTGATGCGTAATAAATTGATTTTTTCATTTCCGCTAAGACGGATATTTAATATAGTGTGATTATGAAAACACAAACCGTAAATAAAACACAAGTGGCAGAAAAAACACAACGGATAGCAGGTAGTGAAGCTATTGTAAGAAGTTTGATGGCAGAAGGCGTTGATATTCTTTATGGATATCCTGGAGGTGCTATTATGCCCGTTTATGATGAATTATACAAATTTAAAGATCAAATTCATCATGTATTAACCCGTCATGAACAAGGTGCTGCGCATGCGGCGCAAGGTTATGCACGTATATCTGGTAAAGTAGGTGTTGCCATGGCAACTTCGGGGCCAGGTGCAACTAATTTAATTACTGGAATTGCGGATGCACAAATAGATTCAACTCCAATTGTTTGTATTACTGGTCAGGTACCATCGCACTTATTAGGAAGTGATGCGTTTCAAGAAACGGATATCGTTGGTATTTCTACACCAGTAACTAAATGGAATTGTCAAGTTACCAAATCTGAAGATATTCCTGAGGCCATAGCTAAAGCATTCTATATTGCTAAAAGCGGAAGGCCTGGACCTGTATTAGTAGACATAACAAAAGACGCACAGTTTGGTGAGTTAGATTTTAAATATGAAAAATGTAAAGGTGTAAGAAGTTATATTCCAATACCTAAAACAGATCCAGAAACTATTAATGCTGCTTCAGAATTAATTAATAATGCTAAAAAACCCATGATTGTTTGGGGGCAAGGCGTTATTTTAGGGAAAGCGGAAGCAGAACTTAAAGCTGTGATAGAAAAAGCTGGAATTCCGGCGGCATGGACTATTTTAGGAGCTTCGGCATTGCCAACATCACACCCATTAAATATAGGGATGGTTGGAATGCATGGTAATTATGCGCCTAATAAATTAACCAATGAATGTGACGTGTTAATTGCTATAGGGATGCGTTTTGATGACCGTGTTACGGGTAGTTTAGATACCTATGCAAAACAAGCTAAAATCATTCATTTTGATATTGACCCTGCAGAAATTGATAAAAATGTAAAAACGGATGTTGCTGTTTTAGGGAATTCAAAAGAAAGCTTAGCGTTACTTTTCGATGCCTTAAATAAAAATACACATGACTCATGGTTACAAGAATTTAAAGATTTATACGCTATTGAATTTGAAAAAGTAATACAAGGTGATATCAATCCTACGAAAGAAGGGTTGACTATGGGTGAGGTTATAAAACAAATAAATATTGAAAGTAAAGGCAATGCTGCAATTGTTTCAGATGTGGGGCAACATCAAATGATTGCCTGTAGATATGCAGATTTTAATGTTACAAAAAGTAATATAACCTCAGGTGGTTTAGGAACTATGGGGTTTGCGCTTCCTGCGGCTATCGGGGCTAAAATGGCAGCTCCGGAACGCGAAGTCGTTGCTGTTATAGGAGATGGTGGTTACCAAATGAACATTCAAGAATTAGGTACTATTTTTCAGCAAAAAGCAGCTGTTAAAATTGTAGTATTAAACAATGAGTTTTTAGGGATGGTACGCCAGTGGCAACAATTGTTTTTCGATAAACGTTACGCTTCTACCGAAATGACAAACCCAAATTTTGTAGCTATTGCAGAAGGTTATTATATCAAAGCTAAAAAAGTAACAAAACGTGAAGAATTAGCAGATGCAGTAAAAGAAATGATGGCTTCAGAAGAGTCTTATTTTTTAGAAGTTTGTGTAGAAAAAGAAGGGAATGTGTTTCCAATGATTCCGTCAGGAGCATCGGTTTCAGATGTAAGATTAAGTTAAGAATAAAGAAATGAACGAAGAAATAAAATCATTTACAATATCAATATATACTGAGAATCATATTGGTTTATTGAATCGTATATCCGCTATTTTTCAGCGTAGGCACATCAATATTGAAAGTTTAACAACCTCCCAATCAGAAATTGAAGGTGTAAACCGATTTGTTATTGTTGTTAACATGACAGAGACTAATACGGTTAAAATTGTTAAGCAAATTGAAAAACAAGTTGAAACAATTAGAGCTTATTATCATGAGGAAGAAGATACTATATTCACAGAATCTTGTATGTTTAAAATTAAGTCTGATCTTCTGTTTAATGAACCTCAAATTCAAAATATAATAAAAGAGAGTTCTGCAAGAATTGTAACTGTCAACAAGGAGTTTTTTGTTTTAGAAAAATCTGGGCGACGAAACGAAATTGAATCTTTACGAAGAGACTTAAATGTATTCGGAATTATGCAGTTTGTGCGTTCTGGTAGAATTGCAGTCACTAAAGAACAAATGAAAATAACTGAAATGCTAACAGCATTCAATAACCAATAATAACAATTAAATATAAAATGGGAAATTATTTTAACACACTATCGCTAAGAGATAAATTAAATCAATTATCGAAGTGTAGATTTATGGATGCTTCAGAATTTACAGATGGAGTAAACGTATTAAAAGGTAAAAAAATAGTTATAGTAGGATGTGGTGCTCAAGGATTAAACCAAGGGTTAAACATGAGGGATTCTGGTTTAGATATTTCTTATACATTACGTGATGCTGCAATTGCAGAAAAGCGTCAGTCTTTTGTAAATGCTTCTGAAAATGGGTTTAATGTTGGGACTTACCACGAGTTAATTCCAACAGCAGATTTAGTATTAAACTTAACACCAGATAAGCAACATACAAGTGTAGTGAAAGCTGTAATGCCTTTAATGAAAAAAGGAGCAACATTATCTTACTCTCATGGTTTTAATATTGTAGAAGAAGGAACACAAGTACGTGAAGATCTTACTGTGATAATGGTGGCGCCAAAATGTCCAGGAACGGAGGTTCGTGAAGAATATAAGCGTGGTTTTGGTGTGCCAACATTAATAGCGGTGCACGACGAAAACGATCCTGAAGGGAAAGGTTGGGCACAAGCAAAAGCTTATGCAGTAGCTACGGGAGGAGATAAAGCAGGTGTTTTAGCATCGTCTTTTATTGCTGAGGTTAAGTCTGATTTAATGGGAGAGCAAACCATTCTTTGTGGATTGTTGCAAACAGGTTCTATTCTTTGTTTTGATAAAATGATTGAAGAAGGTGTTGATGCAGGTTATGCTTCAAAATTAATTCAGTATGGTTGGGAAACTGTTACAGAAGGTCTAAAATATGGTGGGGTAACTAACATGATGGATCGTTTGTCTAACAAAGCAAAAATTAAAGCTTTTGAATTATCAGAAGAGTTAAAAGATATCATGCGTCCATTATTTCAAAAGCATATGGATGATATTATTGAAGGTCGTTTCTCTGCAGGGATGATGTCGGATTGGGCTAACGATGATAAAGATTTATTAGGATGGAGAGCTGCAACCGCAGAAACTGCCTTTGAAAAAACACCAGCTGGAGATATAGAAATCTCTGAGCAAGAATATTATGACAATGGTGTGTTAATGATAGCTATGGTAAGAGCAGGAGTTGAATTAGCTTTTGAAGCTATGACAGACTCAGGGATTATCGATGCTTCTGCATATTACGAATCATTGCATGAAACGCCACTTATTGCTAACACCATTGCAAGAAAGAAATTATATGAAATGAATAGTGTGATTTCTGATACAGCTGAGTACGGATGTTATTTATTCGATCATGCTTGTAAGCCATTATTAAAAGATTTCATGAAAAAGATTAAAACAGATGTTATAGGAAAGCCTTTTGCTAAAGACAATGGTGATGGTGTAGATAATGCAAAACTTATTGAAGTAAATGCAGCTTTAAGAAATCATCCAGTTGAAAAAGTAGGTGAGTTTTTAAGATCATCTATGACGGCTATGAAGCCAATAGTATAGAGATGTACTAAACTAAAATATATATTTTTTAAAACCTGTCAGATGTTATCATTTTGACAGGTTTTTTCATTATTACAACGCCATTTTTAGTATAATTTTATATGTTTTATTTTTTGATACTACTGAAACACGCGAAAACGTTTTAGTTGAAAAACAGGTAGTTAATTAAGATATAGAAGTGATTTTAGATTTATTTTTAGTTATTTTGAGTAAAAAGAAAAAAGCAAAATTAAAGTTATGAAACATCCCTTCACAGAAATTCCGGAAGCTTATAAAATTAAATCTCTTTTACACCAAAACACGTACCTCGTAAATGGTGAGTTGCGACATTGGGAAGGTGAAACTGCTAAAGTGTATTCAACAATTTCATCTACTTCGAAATATGAGCAAACACTATTAGGGACTATTCCTCAATTAGGAGAAAAGGAGGCTCTAGAAGTTCTTGATTCTGCAATTTCGGCTTACGATAAAGGTAAAGGGTTATGGCCAACAATGAAAGTTGGTGACAGGATTGCTTGCATGGAAACGTTTGTTGAACAAATGAAAACAAAGCGAGAAGAAGTTGTAAACTTACTGATGTGGGAAATTGGAAAAAACTTACCAGATTCTGAGAAAGAATTTGATAGGACAGTTGATTACATTTATGATACTATTGAAGCTTATAAGCAAATAGATAGAGACTCGGCTAAATTTGAAAAAAACTCTGGAGTTTATGCGCACATTCGCCGCGGGCCTTTGGGAGTCGTTTTATGTTTAGGCCCTTATAATTACCCCTTAAATGAAACGTTTACGCTATTAATTCCAGCGTTAATTATGGGAAACCCTGTGATATTTAAACCAGCAAAGCTTGGAGTATTATTAATATCTCCTTTATTAGAAGCTTTTCAAAGTAGTTTCCCAGAGGGTGTAGTAAATATTGTTTATGGTCGTGGTCGTGTTTTAGCAACACCAATCATGAAGTCCGGTAAGATTGATGTTTTGGCTTTAATTGGTCATAGTAAATCTGCAAACGCTTTACAATCTCAACATCCAAAAGGAAATAGACTACGAATGGTGTTAGGTTTAGAGGCTAAAAATCCAGCTATTGTTTTACCTGATGCTGATTTAGATTTGGCTGTGGATGAATGTATAGCAGGAACGTTATCTTTTAACGGCCAACGTTGTACAGCACTTAAAGTTTTATATGTACATGAATCAATTGTGGAAGAATTTAATCGAAGATTTGCTTTTAAAGTAGACCAGCTTAAGTTTGGAAATCCTTGGGAAGAAGGTGCGAAATTAACACCACTTCCAGAAGAAGATAAGCCGTCTTATATTCAAGAATTGATTGATGATGCTACAGAAAAAGGGGCCAAAGTTTTGAATAAAAAAGGAGGAGAAACTACAGATAATTTTATTTTCCCTTCAGTTTTATACCCAGTAACTAAGGATATGCGCGTATTTCAAGAAGAACAATTTGGTCCAGTAGTTCCTGTTGTTGCATTCTCTGATATAGAAGCACCATTAGATGATATGGCAGAATCTAATTATGGACAACAAGTAAGTTTGTTTGGCAAAAATATACATACATTATCCCCCTTAATTGATACTTTGGTAAACCTAGTTTGTCGTGTAAATTTAAATAGTTCTTGTCAACGCGGACCAGATGTTTACCCATTCACAGGAAGAAAAGATTCTGCATTTGGAACGTTAAGTGTTCACGATGCTCTACGTTCATTTTCCATAAGAACTTTTGTAGCATCAAAAGATAATGAGTATAACAATGCTATTTTGGAAGAGTTGTTAGAAAAGAAAACTTCAAATTTCATTAGTACCGATTACATTTTATGATAAAAACTATCACTAAGTATTAGTTACTTTTTAAATTATTGAAGTAAGATTATTTATTTATTAAGTATAATATTTTTCACTGAAAAAAATTTTACTTTTTTTTGATTTTATACATTTATATTTGTTTTAATAAAATCTTCAGAAGGCTGAAGGTTTTACTTAAAGACTAACGTTTTAATTAAAATAAAAAAAATGAAGATATTTAAGGTTGTATTAGTATTGATTTTTTCTGGCGTAGTCATAGGTTGTGGTGGTAAGAAAGAAAAAAAGAAAGAAGGGTTTTCCTATGAGAATAAAACGACTACTTCAGAAAAAGTAGAAAGCAGACCTAATGACGTTGTTATAACATCTAATGATGCTATGCAATTTAATAAGAAGGAGATTACGGTAAAAGCTGGAGAGTCAGTAAAAATCACATTAAAGCATATTGGTAAAATGGATAAGAATGTGATGGGGCATAATTTTGTTTTATTAAAACAAGGCGTTAGCCTAGTTGATTTTGCAAATAAAGCTGCCGCTTTTGCTGCTAATCAATACATACCTAAAGCTTCAGAGGATGTTATTACATATACCAAAATTATTGGTGGTGGTGAAACTGCTGTTATTGAATTTGATTCGCCAGCTGTTGGAGAATATGAATTTTTATGTAGTTTCCCTGGACATTCTGGAATGATGAAAGGAAAATTTATTGTTGAATAATAAGCTATTAAATCAATCCAATTTCCAGCCTTCTCTATATATTCTTTTTACGAATTGATTGGCAGGTTCGAAATTGGTTATGTTCATATTATTACCATCCCAAAGAAGTTTTTTGCGACCAGGATAAATAAATCTATCATTAATTTTTTCTCTTAGATTGTAACTTCTAATAGCTAAATTACCCATTAAAATAGATTCAGTAAGAGGGCCAGCATAATCAAATGATGAGGTTAATTCTTTATGTTTATTGCTTCCATAACCATCTTTGCAGGCATCTACCCATTTAGCTTGATGCCCATTTTCTGGTAAGCTGTTTTCGTCTTCATTCTCGTGGTAGTTTGGTAGTAGAATTTCGCCAGAATTAAGATATATTTTAGGATTTCTTCCGTAAGTTCCGCAGGTCATAATACCTTTTTCTCCCATCATTATAACACCATTTGCACTATTCTCATCACCTAAAGAATGATCAGCTGGAATTAAGTCAGGATGAAAAGGTCGCAATCCACCATCAGTCCAATTCAATTTAACTGTAGAAGGATTTTTTTCTGTTGCTTCAAATTTTAATTGGGTTCTAGATGATGGAGGACATGATTCTGGATAGTAATCAGGTGTCCAATCTTGAGTAAATATTGACCCTACACTACTTTCAACCTCAGTAGGGTATTTTAAGCCTAAGACCCTGTATGGAGGATCCATTAAATGGCAGCCCATATCTCCAAGCGCTCCAGTGCCAAAATTCCACCAGCCTCTCCATTTAAATGGATGATATAATGGATTGTAATCTACCCATTCTGCTGGTCCAACCCATGAGTCCCAATCTAAATTGTTTAGCAAAGCTGGTTTTTCTGTTGGTGTTTTTATGCCTTGAGGCCACACGGGTCTGTTTGTCCAAACCTCTACCTTATTAACTTCCCCAATAGTTCCACTATTATACCATTCGATCATGGTTTGAACACCTTTTCCTGATGCACCTTGATTTCCCATTTGGGTTACTATTTTGTATTTTTTTGCAGCTTCGGTAAGTATCCTGGCTTCGTAAATATTATGTGTTAGTGGCTTTTGTACATAAACGTGTTTTCCTAATTGCATAGCTGCATGAGTTATAACTGCATGCGTATGATCTGGAGTTGATACAGTTATAGCATCAATATCCGTCATTTCTTCTAACATTTTTCTGTAATCTTTAAAGCGTTTTGCTTTAGGGAAAAAATCAAATGCTTTAGAAGCTTGATTCCAATCAACATCGCAAATAGCTGCAATGTTTGATTGACCATTATTCCAAACATTAATCATATCTGAATAGCCTTTACCTCCAGCTCCAACAATAGCAATATTTAATTTATCACTAGGAGGAATAAATCCTTTCCCCATAACATGCCTTGGAATGATAGAGATTCCGATTGATGTTAATGCCGTTTTTTTAATAAAGGAGCGTCTACTATTTGAAGGATTACTACTCATTTTAAAAAGGTGTTAAAAAGTTATAACTCTAATATATCAATATTTTTAAATTCTATAGGGTGGCTTTCGCTTTGTAATGAAATATAACCGCTAGTAAGAGATTGTCCATCTTTAGCTTGAGTTTCTTTGGAGGTTGACTCTAAAAACTCACCACCAATAGTTGGTCTGGAATATGAAATAACATTTTTACCATTAATAAAATGTGTTATAGAATCATTATTTACTAGAACCTCTGCGGTTATCCATTCTTCACCATAATAGGTTTTACAATCAGCACTAACACAATGTTCTGTAATTAACTTCTCATCTATTAAGACATGGGTTGCTGGTGTACAAAGATTTCCTGACGGGCGAGGTTCGTTTTCATTTACACCTCCGAGAAGTTGAAATTCTAATGAAAGCGGGAAACCTTGATTAACTAACATGCTTTCTGGAGATTGCGAATGCAGCATAATACCACTATTTTTTGCAGCCCAACTTGCTCCGCCTTTCACTTGTGTACCTGTAAACCTATATTGTAATCTTAATTTGTAATTTGAAAAAGGTTTTTTGTAAAAGATATGTCCAAACTCATTCGTGAAGTTTTCATAATTATCATAAGACACCTTCATGACGCCATTTTCTACTCTAAAAGTATTGTTATAATTATTATTGAGTTCAAAACCATTTATTTTAACTGTCCAATCTGTTAAGTCTTTCCCATTAAAAAGTTTTACCCAATTTTCAGATTTTTTATCTTCTTTTTCACAATTAAAAAAGAAGATAAATGTTATACTGAACAGAAGAAATTTAAAAGTTAAACGCATTATATTATCAAAAGTTTATATAACCAAAGTATTTCCAAGAGACCAAGATTTTCCTCCTGTTATTTCTTGTAAATCACCACAATAGTATTGAGCTGGAACTGGGTCGTACACCAATACATTCTCGCCAATTTGTTCAGTTGTTAAATAAGCCTTTATCGTTATAAATTTTAAGGTATTTAAAAACTCTGATTTTGTGAGTTCTAATGCCTCTGGATTCGCCTCACGTTCTTCATCAATTTCATCTTTAATGAGCATATGGTCGTCTAGTAAAGCTTTGTAATCTTCTTCTTTTACTGAATCCATGCGGTCTTCGGTATTCGGTTTGAGTATCGATATCATGTTTTCAAAAGCAGTATTCATTTGTGTTTGCCCGTCATCATCTAAAACGATATTAATATACTTATCAATAAATTGAGGTACATTAAGTTCTGTCGCAGAAGGTAGGTTTTCAGTTTTTGGTAAAATAACATCAACTAATTTCGTTAAAGCTTCACTTTGTTCTATAGTTAAAAAATCTGGTGTCCAAGTTTTAATGTCGCTAGTACAACTTTGCAATAAACTAATAACGGCAGGTGTTACAACAAAAAAACCTGTTGCAAGTCCTAAATTTTTTAATGCATCTCTTCTTTTCATTTTAAAATATTTTAGGCGTTATTTTTTTTAAGTTGTTCTGCGGCATGGTTAGCAGCTCTTGCAGTAAAAGCCATATACCCGAGGGAGGGGTTGTGGCAAGCGGCCGATGTCATGAATGATCCATCAGTTACATATACATTGGTACAAGCATGAATTTGATTATTTTCATTTAAAACAGACGTTTTAGGGTCTCTACCCATTCGTGCCGTTCCCATTTCATGAATCCCTAATCCCATAGCTCTCCCTTCCTCTTTATCGTAACCTTCTACGTCTTTAAACCCAGCAGCAGTAAGCATTTTAACAGCTTGTTCTTGCATGTCTTTACGCATAGCTAATTCGTTTTCTCCAAAATCTGCATCAAAGGTTACTGTAGGTAACCCCCATTCGTCCAGCTTATCATAATCTAGGTACATTCTGTTTTTATGATCAGGTAATGTTTCACCAAATGCAAGAAGGTTAACATTCCATTCTCCAGGTTTTAAAATAGCTTCTTTTAATTCTGGTCCATATTTTAATTCGGCAACCAATTCTGAGATGCTCGATCTTGTTGCGCCTCCTTGATAACCATAACCTCTTTTGAATTTTTTGGTATCCGTATTTCCTCCAAGATTTCTAAATCTAGGAATATATAATCCATTAGGTCTGCGCCCTTTATTTATTTTATCTTCAAAACCATCTGCTTTTGCTCTAGCACCAACATGAAAATGATGGTCCATAATATTGTGACCTAATTCACCACTATCGTTACCTAAGCCATTTGGAAAACGTTCAGATTTTGATTGTAATAAAATTGAAGCAGAAGCAACTGTAGAAGCACATAAGAAGATAACTTTGGCTTTATACACGAAAATTTCTTTAGTTTCAGCATCAATTACTCTAACTCCTATGGCTTTTTTTGTAGTGTCATCATATATTACTTCATGTACTATAGAGTTTGGTCTTAAACTCATATTTCCAGTAGCTTCAGCAGCTGGAAGAGTGGAAGAATTACTGCTAAAGTAAGCTCCAAATGGGCAGCCTCTCATGCATCTATTTCTATACTGACAAGTGCTTCTTCCCATTCCAGGCTTAGTACCTTCTGTAATATGAGCTGTTCTACCAATAGTTAATAATCTGCCGTCTTCAAATTTTTCAGAAATTTTAGATTTCAAATGTTTTTCAACACAATTTAGGTTCATTGGCTTTAAAAGCTTTTGGTCAGGGAGTACTTCTAATCCTAAGTTTTCACCACTAACCCCAATAAACTCTTCAACTTTATCATACCATGGCTCAATGTCCTTATAGCGCACAGGCCAGTCTATAGCGATACCTTCTTTTTTGTTAGCTTCAAAGTCTATATCACTTAAACGGTAACTTTGTCTTCCCCACATTAATGAACGACCCCCTACGTGATATCCTCTAATCCAATCAAAACGTTTTTTTTCGTTATAAGGATGCTTTAAATCGTCAACAAAAAAATGTTTTCGAGACTCTCTTGTTACATAACCAGTTCTATGCTGTTTATGCATTCGCTCTTTAGTTTCTCTTGTGGCTACATCTCCATTTGGAAAATCCCAAGGATCTAAATGAGCAGTAGGGTAGTCTTCTATATGTTTAACCATTCTTCCACGTTCAAGAACCAGAGTTTTTAACCCATTTTCACAAAGTTCTTTTGCAGCCCAGCCACCAGATATTCCGGTGCCAACTACAATAGCATCATATTCTTCTTTAAGTGGATTAGTGCAAGCTGTATACATTTTTAGTTTATTTATTTAGTTTTTAAAAAGTAATAAAAAAAAAGCAATGGTTAATTGCATTTCATGCCAAATTAATTAAATTGCGGATTAACTATGTTCAAATTATTTCAGTGAAGATAAATATACAAAAAATAAAACCTTTCAAAGCGGATGGAATTGTTTATCACGCTGACACGTGTTTGCCATTAATTGATGCTGTTGAAAGAAAAAAAGTAAAGTTTAAAGCATTAGCTAGGTATACGTATCCTGGTGACCGTTTGAATGATAATACAATAGGGTTAAATAGTATTGGGTATTGGGATGCTAATGAGCCGCAAGATTGGGGTTTAGATTGGCATCGTAATGAAGGTATAGAAATTCATTTTTTGGAATCTGGTTCTATGCCTTATTCTCAGGAAAAAAAAGAAATCGAATTACGACCTAATGACCTGACTATAACTAGGCCATGGGAAGCGCATAAGGTAGGTAATCCGAATATTGGGGTTGGTAAATTTTATTGGGTAATTTTAGATTTAGGAGTGCGTAGGCCCCATCAAAATTGGGTTTGGCCAGAGTGGATAATTTTAGCTCCTGAAGATTTGCTTCGATTAACAACTATTTTAAGACAAAATGAAGATGTGCGCTTACGTTCGGATAAACGTGTGAGAGATTGTTTTCAAAGGATTGGCCGTGCGGTTGATACTGATAAGAATTGTAGTAATTCTTCGAGGATTAGGCTGCTGGTTAATTATTTGTTAATTCTGCTTTTAGATCTTTTAGATTCTGAAAATATTGAGTTGAATGAAGATCTTACAGATAGTTCAAGAAGTGTTAAATTATTTTTAAATGAGCTTGAAAAAAACCTGCCGGAAATGTGGACTATTGAAAAAATGGCGGAATCTGCAGGTGTTGGTTTAACGAGGTTTACGCATCATTGTAAGCAGCTAACGAATTTAACGCCAATGCGTTATTTGATGATGAAACGTTTAGAGTTGTCTAAAAAAATACTACTAGAAGATACTGATTTGAATGTGGCAGAAGTTGCTTTTAGTTGTGGCTTTTCAACTAGTCAGTACTTCTCAACAGTTTTTAAAAAACATGAAAAATGCACGCCAATTGAGTATCGTTTAAAAATGTTAGATAAGATTTAGTTGTTTCTAAATAATTCTACTTTTTGTTAATTTTAATATATGTTTAAATTCTTTCACTGAATAAATATAAACATTGATACGCGATTGTTTATTTATTTTCACACATCTTATCTTAATCCTAAATATGAAAAACGCTAGACTAAAAATTAATACATCACTAATTGTTGTTATCCTTCTTGTGATGAGTTTTATTGGATGTGCTAATAAAAAAAGTAAACAAGAAAATTTAGAAGTTAATTCAGAAACTATATCTGAACAAGAGCCGTTTTTTAAATTATCATTGGCGCAATGGTCATTGCATAATTTTGTGCAAATAGAAAAAGGCGATCCTTTTCAATTTGCATCAATGGCCAAAGAAATGGGCTTTGAAGGCTTAGAATATGTAAGTCAACTTTATGATGATGAAATTGAATTATTGGGTATGGATAAGGTGATTGATTCATTAAAAACAATGAGCCAATTAAGCAATATTCAGAATGTTTTAATCATGGTTGATCATGAGGGAGATTTAGCTGATCCAGATGAAACAAAACGAAATGAGGCCGTTGAAAATCATAAAAAATGGGTAGACGCTGCAGAAAAGTTAGGTTGTCATTCTATTAGAGTAAATACGTTTGGCACTAATAATCCTGAGGTTTGGAAAGTAACCGTGGTTGACGGTCTTAAAAAATTATCGGAATACGCTGCCACAAAGAATATAAATATATTGTGTGAAAATCATGGTTGGTTATCTTCCGATGCTCCCAAATTAATGGAGGCTATTAATTTAGTAAACATGCCGAATTGTGGTACACTCCCAGATTTTGGTAATTGGTGTGTAATAAGAGATCAGGGAGAACGTTGGGGTGAATGTCTTGAGGTTTACCCCGATAAATATGAAGGTATTGAAATGTTGCTTCCTGCAGCAAAAGCAGTTAGCGCAAAGTCTTATGACTTTGATGAAAATGGTAACGAAACTACTTTGGATTATTCTAGAATTTTACAATTGGTTAAAAACTCCAGTTACACAAATTTTATTGGTGTTGAATATGAAGGCACAAGGTTATCAGAAAGAGAAGGTATATTGGCTACAAAAAAGCTGTTATTGAAATCTGAAGCATCCTTGAAATAATTTCAAATAAACAATTAAACTAATAATTCATATTATGAATAAAAAAATCCAATTTCAGCTATCTTTTATGATGTTCCTAGAATTTTTTATTTGGGGCGGTTGGTTTGTAACACTTGGCTCCTTTTTAGGAAATAATTTAGGTGCAACTGGAGCAGAAGCAGGAATGGCTTATTCTACCCAATCGTGGGGAGCAATTATAGCGCCTTTTATTATTGGATTAATTGCAGATCGGTTTTTTAATGCAGAAAAAATTCTTGGAGTTTTGCATCTCATAGGTGCTTTTTTAATGTACAAAATGTCTCAATCAACTGAGTTTGCAACGTTTTACCCTTATGTATTAGGCTATATGATTGCATATATGCCAACACTAGCTTTAGTGAATTCAGTATCATTTAATCAAATGGATGATCCTGCAAAGCAATTTCCTTTAGTTAGAGTTTTTGGGACTATAGGATGGATACTTGCTGGGTTACTTATAAGCTTTGCTTTTAAATGGGATTCTATAGCAAATATTGGACAAGGTATGTTATCGAATACATTTACTATGGTAGGTGTAGCATCAGCAGTTTTGGGTGTGTTTAGTTTTACATTACCAAAAACACCACCAAGTGCAGCCAAGGGTGAAAAAGTGACTATTAGAGATATTCTCGGATTAGATGCCTTAAAGTTACTAAAGGATAGAAATTTTTTGGTGTTCTTTTTGTCATCTGTTTTAATCTGTATTCCATTAGCTTTTTATTATCAAAACATCAGTCCATTTTTAACTGAATATAAAGTTGAAAATTCAACAGCCTGGGCATCTTTAGGTCAAATATCCGAAGTAGGTTTTATGTTGTTATTACCGTTCTTCTTTAAGAAATATGGTTTTAAAAAGACAATATTATTTGGCATGTTAGCTTGGGGAATTCGTTATGCTTTGTTCGCTTACGGAAATACTGGCGATTTATTCTTCATGCTTGTAATAGGGATTGCTTTGCATGGTATTTGTTATGATTTCTTTTTTGTTTCGGGTCAAATTTATACAGATTCTAAAGCTGGTGAAAAAGTAAAAAGTGCAGCACAAGGATTAATTACATTAGCGACCTATGGTATTGGTATGCTAGTTGGATTTTGGGTTGCAGGAAAAATAGTTGATAAAAATATTTTAGCAGATGGTACTCACAGCTGGCAAGATGTTTGGTTATTTCCAGCATTATTTGCACTTGGTGTTTTAGTATTGTTTGCTTTGTTTTTTAAAGAAGAAACTGTTGAATATAAAGCTTAAAATAAATAATGAATTCTAAAATCAGATTAGGAATATTAGGCGGTGGTGGAGACTCATTAATAGGAGTTTTGCATAGAGTGGCATCATCAATGTTTGATCAATTTCAAATTATAGGCGGTGTTTTTAATCCTAATTGGGAAGAAAATATTGGATTTGCTGAAAAAATAGGTATTCCTACAAATCGAATTTATAAAGATTTTGATACACTAATGGAGGAAGAATTAAAGCTTCCAGAAGATAGTCGTATGCAAGTGGTGTCTATTTTAACTCCAAATTTTTTGCATTTCCCTATGGCAAATAAACTTTTGGAAAATGGGTTTCATGTTATTTGTGAAAAACCGATGACTACCACTTACGAAGAAGCTAAAATATTAAACCAAACGCTTAAATTAGCTAAAACCGTATTTGCTGTTACCTACACATATACTGGATACCCAATGGTGCGCCAAATGCGCGAGATGATATTAAATGGGGAACTTGGAAACATTCAAAAAATAGATGCACAATATTATCAAGGATGGATAAATCCAATAATTCATGATAAAGAAAAACGTTCTTCTACATGGCGATTAAATCCTAAAAAATCAGGAATTAGTTGTTGTATTGGCGATATCGGTACGCATGCCTTCGATATGTTAGAATATGTTTCGGGACATAAAATTAAATCTGTATTAGCCGACTTAAATTACGTGTATTCTGATAATAAAATGGATATCGATGGGACTGTTTTATTACGTTGCAATAATAATGTTAAAGGTGTGATTTGCACAAGTCAAATTGCAACAGGTGAAGAAAATAGTTTTATTGTAAAAATTTACGGTGATAAAGCAGGTTTAAAATGGGAACAAGAAAATCCTAATTATTTATATTTAATGGAAGATGGTAAGCCATTGCAAGTTTTAAAACCTGGACATACTTATAATTCAGATTTATCGCTCGATGGAACAAAATTACCTCCAGGACACCCCGAAGGTATTTTCGATTCTATGGGAAACATTTATAAAGGCATAGCAAAGGCCATTAATAATCAGCCATATAATCATGGTGAATTCCCAACTATTATAGATGGGGCAAGAGGTATGAATTTTATTGAAAAAGCCGTTGAATCTCACCAAAAAGGGAATGTTTGGGTAAATATTGAAAATATAGACTAATGAAAACGATAAAAGGACCTGCAATATTTCTAGCTCAATTTATAGATGATAGTGAACCGTTTAATTCCTTAGATGGTATATGTAAATGGGCAAGCGATTTAGGGTATAAAGGGGTTCAAATTCCAACTACCGATTCTAGATTAATAGACCTAGAAAAAGCTGCTGAAAGTCAAACATATTGTGACGAGTTTAAAGGTAAAATTAATAGTTACGGTTTAGAAATAACCGAATTGTCTACTCATATTCAAGGTCAGTTAGTCGCTGTACATCCAGCACATGATATCATGTTTGATGCCTTCGCTCCAAAACATTTAAAAGGAAATTATAAAGGAAGAACTGAGTGGGCTATTCAACAAATGAAATATGCTGCATCGGCGAGTAATAGGTTAGGCTTAAAAGCCCATGCTACATTTTCGGGCTCATTACTTTGGCCAATGATGCACCCTTGGCCTCAGCAGCCTAAAGGATTGATAGAACTTGGTTTTAAAGAATTAGCTGACCGTTGGAAACCAATTTTAAACACCTTTCAAGATAACGGTGTTGCAGTTTGTTATGAAGTTCATCCGGTTGAAGATATACATGATGGTGATACGTTTGAACGTTTTTTGGAAGCTACGGGAAATCATAAAGCCGTAAATATGCTTTATGATCCTTCACATTTTGTGCTTCAACAATTAGATTATATTAAATATATTGATCATTATCATGAGTTTATAAAATCTTTTCATGTTAAAGATTCAGAGTTTAATCCAACTGGAAAAAAAGGAGTTTTTGGTGGATATAATGATTGGAAAGACCGTGCGGGACGTTATCGTTCTCCGGGAGATGGTCAAGTTGATTTTAAAAAAATATTCTCAAAATTAACAGAATATGGTTGTGATGTTTGGGCCGTTTTAGAATGGGAATGTGTTATTAAAAGTCCAGAACAAGGAGCAAGAGAAGGTGTTGACTTTATAAATAAACACATTATAGAATCTACAAATAAACGCTTTGATGATTTTGCAGCTAGCAATGCCAGCGATGATGAACTAAAAAAAATACTAGGATTGTAACTAAATTAAATAAAATGAAACAACTAACTTTTGTTATATTGTTTATGCTGATGATATCATCATGTAAACAAAATAAAGAACAAGTAACAATAGAACCTGAGGTTATTGAGCAGGTAGAGTCGAGTTCAGAATGGAGTATTCTTTTTGATGGTACTAATTTTGATAACTGGAGAGGTTATTTAACAGATGAGATGTACCCTGAATGGAGTATTGAGGATGGAGCCATGGCATTTAATCCCGGAGAAGAAGGAGGTAAAAATATCATAACAAAAAAGACCTACACTAATTTTATTTTATCATTAGAATGGAAAATATCTGAAGGCGGTAATAGTGGAATATTTTGGAGTATATATGAAGACTCAAAATTTAATGAAGCCTATCAAACAGGGCCAGAAATTCAGGTGTTAGATAATGCGAGACATCCAGATGCTTTGGCAAACCCTAAATTTCATCAGGCTGGTGCTTTGTATGATATGGTTCAGCCAATGCACGATGTTTGTAAACCAGCAGGTGACTGGAATAAATGTGTTTTAAAAGTAGATCATAGTAATAATGAAGGAAGTGTCACATTAAATGGAACAGTAATTGTTGAATTCCCTTTGCATGGTGAAGAATGGGATGCTTTAGTGGCTAATTCTAAATTTAAAGATTGGGAAGCTTTTGGAAAACACCAAACAGGGCATATTGGTTTACAAGATCATAGCGATAAAGTTTGGTTTAGGGATATTAAAATTAAAGAATTATAGGATTTTGATAATGTCTATTATATGTTAAATTCCCCCTAACGAATGGATTCATAATTATGAGGTGTTAAGCTAACACTGTAAAAATAGATCAGAGTATCTTACCTCATAATTAATAGCATATTACATTTGCCATCCATTGATAGCAGGTAAAATAAATGCAGCAATATCTTCAAACGGAGCTGATGATTTTATCTTCATCAATATCTAAATAGTTATTAATAAACATGTTAAATAGCCTTGCGTAAATGCGGGTTATATTTAAATGAAATACAAATAAGATGAAAAAACCTGTAATGGTTGTTATGGGAGTTAGCGGCTGTGGTAAGACTACTATAGGTGAAAAATTATCTAAAAAATTAAAGCTTCCTTTTTTTGATGCTGATGATTTTCATCCTAAAGAGAACGTTCATAAAATGAAAAATGGTCTACCACTAAATAATGAAGACCGTTTTCCTTGGTTAAAAATCCTTGCTAATAATATTCAGAAGTGGGGCGAAAATGATGGTGCTATTATTGCTTGTTCTGCGTTAAAAGAAAAATACAGAGAGATCTTAGTTTCAAAAAGTAAAAATATTGTTTGGATTTATTTATCAGGAGATCAAAACTTAATTCGTGCAAGAATTGAACAAAGACAAGGCCATTATATGAATTCGATTCTTTTGGCGTCTCAATTTAAAGATTTGGAAATTCCTGAATATGGAATTCATATAGATATTTCTCAGTCACCAGAAAAAATTATTACTGAGATTCTATTAAACTTAGAACACATTAATAAGTCTTTTTTCGGAGTTATAGGTCTTGGTGTTATGGGCCGCAGTCTAAGTTTAAACATTGCTGAAAAAGGCTATGTTTTATCTGTTTATAATCGGGCTACAGTAGGTGAAGAAAATAGTGTTAAAGATTTTTTATGTACAATCGAGGATAATATGAGAATTAAAGGATTCACAGAGTTATGTGAATTCGTCAATTCTTTAGAGCGACCTAGAAAAATATTAATAATGATAAAAGCAGGAGATGCCATAGATTATGTAATTGAATCATTAATTCCTATGCTTTCAGAAGGAGATATAATTATTGATGGCGGAAACTCACATTATCAGGACACCAAAAAAAGAGCAGATTATTTAGAGAGTAAAGGACTAAATTTTATTGGAGTTGGAGTTTCTGGTGGCGAAGAAGGGGCGAGAAAAGGACCTTCTATTATGCCTGGAGGTAATAAAACCAGTTACCAAATTATAGCACCAGTTTTAGAGTCAATTGCAGCAATAGATGCTGATGGTAAAAAGTGTTGTGCATATATTGGTCCTGAAGGATCAGGTCATTTCGTCAAAATGATTCATAATGGAATAGAGTATGCCGAAATGCAACTGCTTGCTGAAATGTATACCCTACTTTCAGTCTCAAAATCAAATGAAGAAATCAAGGAAATTTTTTTAGAATGGAATTCAGGCGATTTAGCTAGTTATCTGTTAGAAATTACGGCAGATATTATGACAAAAAAGGAAGGGGATCTATATGTTCTTGATTTAATTCTGGATAAAGCGGGAAACAAAGGAACGGGTTCTTGGTCTACAAAAACAGCTTTTGACCTCGGAACGGTAAATACGATGATGTCTTCAGCTGTTTTCGCACGTTATGTGTCGGTTTTTACAGAAACAAGGAAAAACTTAGCCAAAGAAATTAATAATACCATTGGTGTTAAAAGTGAACTCTCAATAAATGATGTTAAAGAAGCATATAGGTGTGCTAGAATTATAAATTACCAGCAAGGGTTTGCGTTAATTAGACAAGCATCCGAATCCTATAATTGGAATCTTTCTTTGTCAGATCTTTCTAGAATATGGACTAACGGATGTATCATAAGATCAGAGTTGATGATAAATTGTATTTCATATTTTAAAGCATATGATGATTTATTTAAACACCTAGAAATTTTTGAAGTATTAAAGCGCGGTGAGAATGCTGTTAAATCAGTTTTAATTTATGGACTCAATAATAGATTACCACTTCCTGTATTCACAGAAGCAAATACCTATTGGGTGTCAATGACTACTGAAAGACTTTCAGCAAATATGATTCAGGCACAAAGAGATTATTTTGGAGCACACACATATCAAAGAATAGATGCTCTAGAAAATCAATTCTTTCACACTAATTGGTACGAATTATGATAGATTTTGCATTATTATCTGCAGTATTATTTGGTATAGTTACATTACTCGTACTTATACTTCGTTTTAAAGTACAGGCTTTTATAGCGTTGCTTATTGCTAGTATTTTTGTTGGCGTATTATCGGGTATGGAACCTTTAGCTATCATTAAAGCGATACAAGAAGGAATGGGTAGTACACTTGGTTTTGTTGCAGTGGTAGTGGGTTTGGGTGCTATGTTTGGTGCTATTTTAGAGCATTCAGGAGGAGCTGAATCTTTAGCAACATTTTTGCTGTCTAAATTTGGAGAAAAACGATCATCTTGGGCGTTAATGTTAACGGGGTTTATTGTTGCAATTCCAGTATTCTTTGATGTAGCCTTTATTATTTTAGTTCCAATGATTTACGCACTTCAAAGAAAAACAGGTAAATCCTTACTGCTCTATGGCATTCCGTTATTGGCTGGATTGGCTATAACACATTCATTTATTCCGCCAACACCGGGGCCGGTAGCAGTTGCGGATATTGTAAAAGCAGATTTAGGTTGGGTCATCTTTTTTGGTTTTCTAACAGGAATTCCCACCGCGATAGTATGTGGACCATTATTTGCAAAATATATAGCAAAAAAAATTCATGTGGATGCTCCAGTATTACAAATCGATTCTGATGCAATAAAAACATTCCCACCAGTTGGAATTATTATAAGTATAATTTCCATTCCCATAGTTTTAATTGTTTTAAACACATTTTTAAATAGTCCGCTTATAGGAGAAGAGTTCATATCTAAAAACATTTTAGAATGGTTAGGGATGATAGGTCATCCGTTTTCAGCCTTAATAATTGCAAATCTTATAGCTTGGTACACATTAGGTTTACGCAGAGGATTCACAAAAGATAAATTATTAAATATTACCACCCAATCTATGGGTCCAGCAGGTATTATAATATTATTAACTGGTGCAGGTGGCGTTTTTAAACAAATGCTTGTAAATACAGGTGCTGGAGAAATGCTTGCCAACTATTTTGCAGATCAAGGAGTTAGCATTCTTCTTTTTTCTTTTATAGCAGCAGCTTTAATTAGAATTCTTCAAGGTTCAGCGACAGTGGCTATGATTACGGCTGCTGGACTTACTTCGCCACTTTTAGTAGAAACGATTTCCGAACCACAAAAGGCATTAATTGTAATAGCCATTGCATCTGGGGCTACAATTATGTCTCATGTTAACGATAGTGGCTTTTGGTTAGTTAGTAAGTATTTAGGGCTTTCAGAAAAAGAAACTTTTAAAAGTTGGACGGTGATGACCACTATATTGGCGTTAACAGGTTTTCTAACAGCTTCATTATTGTCATTATTTTTTTAAGATAAAACTAAAATAGAAATTCAATAGGCTTTTGGTAAATATCAAAATGAGCATATAGGTTTACAAGATAATGATGATAAAATTTTGTAAAAAACATAAAAATTGAAGAACTATAAGCTCCGTGATTATTAGCAAATTAAGGAGCTATTTTTAATGGGCTTCTTTTTATTTCATACACTTTCCTAGCTTTTAGTTGCAGAATTCTAAACAAATACATAGCTATAATTTTAAATTCACAATTTTTTTAAAAATGTTAATATCCATTAATTGATATTAGAAATTATTTTTTAGTTTAGCATTATATGAAAAATCTAAAAAATAAAATACGTTGTTCTGTTCTCGGTTTTCCCGTGCGCTTTCGTCGCCGCTTTTAATCTTATCTATTAGCAAAATCAAAACGTAATTTTAATTTTTTTCATAGTGTCCAAATTTAATTCCATAGTATTTCATAAATCAGTTAATTTTTTAATTAACAAAACTATTCCGCGCCGCAAATTTCCCCGTCGCCCTTAAGGGTGTATATCAATGTTATTGAATTAGGTGAGTCCAGTTCAGCGTTTAAGAAAAATTAGAATAATTGACATAAAAATATAATAGGGGAATGAATGTTGTCATAGCCGATAAATCACATATTAAATACGCAGAAGCCATTTGCGAAACTATTGCACAATCTGCTCAAGTTAGAGGTACAGGTATTGCGAAGCGTACTCCTGAGTATGTAGCGGCCAAAATGGAAAATGGTAATGCGGTTATTGCTTTAGATGGTGATAAATTTGCAGGGTTTTGTTATATCGAAAAATGGGGTCACGGTAAGTTTGTTGCTAATTCAGGACTTATCGTACACCCAGTTTACAGAGGGAAAGGATTAGCAAAAAAAATAAAACACAAAGTTTTTGAGCACTCTAGGAATAAATTTCCAAATGCTAAAGTTTTTAGCATAACAACAGGGCTACCCGTTATGAAATTAAATAGTGATTTAGGGTATAAACCAGTTACATTTTCTGAATTAACGGATGATCAAACCTTTTGGGATGGTTGTCAAACCTGTCAAAACTACGATGTATTAACTCGAACTAATAGAAAAATGTGTTTGTGTACAGGGATGTTATATGATGCTAAAGCGAAACAAATAGAAGAGAAAACTAAAGTAAAAGAAAAGGTTTTTAAAAGATTGAAGCATATTAAAGAAACCATGTTTTTAAAAAAAGATAAAAAATGAAAAAATTAGTTATAGCATATAGTGGTGGTTTAGATACTTCATATTGCGCAGTAAGTTTGTCAAAAGAATATGATGTTCATGCAGTAAGCGTGAATACTGGAGGCTTTACGAAAGAAGAAATTGAACATATAGAAAGTAACGCCTATAAAATGGGTGTTTCAACTTACAAGAATATTGATGCTGTAGCTACCTTTTACAAAAAAGTGGTGAAGTATTTGATTTTCGGAAATGTGTTAAAAAATAATACATATCCATTATCTGTAAGTGCCGAACGTATTATTCAAGCTATTGAAATAGTTGAGTATGCTAAAAGTATTGATGCTGAATATATTGCACATGGTAGTACAGGGGCTGGAAACGATCAAGTTCGTTTTGATATGATTTTTCAAACCTTGGCGCCAAATATTAAAATTATTACGCCAATTAGAGATGGGAAATTAACAAGACAACAGGAGATTGATTACCTAAAAGAAAACGGAATTGATATGTCTTGGGAAAAAGCAAAGTATTCTATTAATAAAGGGCTTTGGGGAACAAGCGTTGGAGGTTTAGAAACTTTAGAGTCGGAAAAACCGTTACCAAATGAAGCATACCCATCGCAATTAAAACATGCCGAAGACGAAAAAGTAAAACTAACTTTTTTAGAAGGCGAATTGGTAGCTGTAAACGGTATAGAAAACGATCCTGAAATTAATATTGAAGTTTTAAATAATTTAGCTTCACCTTATGCTATAGGCAGAGATATTCATGTTGGTGATACTATTGTTGGGATTAAAGGCCGTGTTGGTTTTGAGGCAGCGGCAGCATTAATTACTATTAAAGCACACCATTTGTTAGAAAAGCATACATTAACTAAATGGCAGTTACAGCATAAAGAATATTTATCTAGTTTCTATGGAATGCATTTGCATGAAGGACAATATTTAGATCCTGTAATGCGTAATATTGAAGCGTTCTTGCAAAGTAGTCAAGATATGGTTTCTGGTGATGTAACGGTGACTTTAAAACCATATCATTTTTCTTTGGACGGGATTGTTTCAAAGCATGATTTAATGAGTGCTAAGTTTGGAACTTATGGAGAAGAAAATAAAGCTTGGACTGCTAATGATGCTAAAGGATTTATTAAAATTCTTGGAAATCAAAACAAAATATATCAACAGGTAAATTTATAAGTATGAGACAAGTTGGAATTATAGGAGGTGCGGGTTATACAGCTGGTGAATTGATTAGATTATTAATTAACCATCCAGAAACTGAAATTGATTTTGTGTTCAGTACAAGCAATGCTGGAAACAAAATTAGTAAAGTGCATCAAGATTTGGTTGGGTCTTTAGATCTGAAGTTTACAGATACAGTAAACTCAGATGTTGATGTATTATTTTTGTGTTTAGGCCATGGTAACTCCGTTAAGTTTTTATCTGCAAATACATTTTCTGCTAACACCAAAATTATTGATTTAGGAAACGATTTTAGATTGAAAGCTGATAAAGTTTTTAAAGGGAAAACCTTTGTTTATGGTTTACCAGAATTACAAAGAGAGGATATTAAGAATGCAAAATATATAGCAAATCCGGGTTGTTTCGCAACGGCCATTCAGTTAGGTTTATTGCCTTTAGCGGATAAAGGTTTGCTTAATAATGATGTGCATATTAACGCAGTGACGGGCGCAACAGGTGCAGGGACATCGTTATCTGCAACGACGCATTATACGTGGAGAGATAATAATTTTTCGTATTACAAACCGTTTACGCATCAGCATTTAGGAGAAATTAATCAATCCGTTAATCAGTTACAAAATGATTTTGCTTCAGAGATTATTTTTATGCCTAATAGAGGGAATTTTTCTCGAGGTATTTTTGCAACGATTTATACTGATTTTGAAGGCACAGTAGAAGATGCAAAAGATATTTATAAATCCTTTTATAAGGATGCTGAATTTACGTTTGTATCAGATGAATTTTTACATATGAAACAAGTGGTGAATACGAATAAATGTTTGGTGCATTTGCATAAACACAATGGTAAATTATTAATTTCAAGTGTTATAGATAATTTATTAAAGGGTGCTTCAGGACAAGCTATTCAGAATATGAATTTAATGTTTGGTTTAGAGGAAACAACCGGATTAGGGTTGAAAGCAACTTATTTTTAGAGTATTGTAGCACGTACCAGAGGAGCGTTAGTGATTGCAGTGGAAAGCCCACAGTGAGGAACGAACGAGGACTTGCAACGTAAAGCGCGACCCTAGAGGTAACGCCAAAAAAATAAAAGAGATTTCCTCCTTCGAGGGAATGAAAAAAAGTATAATTATGAAAGTAGCAATTATTGGAGCAGGGAGTTTAGGACAGTCAATTGCAAAAGGATTATTGACGAATAAAGTGGTAGATTCTTTGTATTTAACGAAAAGAAATACAAGTTCCATAATAAAATTTAAGAGATATAATAGGGTTATTTTAACTTCAGATAATGAAGAGGCTGTTAAAAATTCTGATATTATTATTTTTGCTGTACAGCCAAGACATTTGAGAGTGATTTTAGAAAATTTAAAATATACACTCAAAAAAGAGCAAGTTATTATTTCTGTAATTACAGGTTTTTCTATTGCTAAAATAGAAAATATAATTGGCGGGAAGCATGTTATTATTCGTGCCATGCCAAATACTGCAGCTTCTGTAGGACAATCTATGACTTGTCTTTCTGCGAATGAAAGAGGTAGAGGAAAAGTTGAATTTGCCAAAACTATTTTTAACAGTTTAGGAAGTTCTATGGAAATTCCTGAAGAACAATTACAAGCGGCAACTGTTATTTGTGCCAGTGGAATTGCTTTTTGGATGCGATTAATTCGCGCAACCACACAAGGCGCTATTCAATTGGGTTTTGAAGCGCACGAGGCACAACAATTGGCAGTGCAAACCTGTTTTGGAGCTGCTACTTTGTTAAAAGAATCTGGTAATCATCCCGAAGCAGAGATAGATAGAGTAACAACACCTGGTGGGTGTACTATTGAAGGTTTAAACGAAATGGAACATCAAGGATTAAGTTCGTCTTTAATTAAAGGTATTACGGTGTCTTTTGATAAAATTAATCAAATAAAAAACTAACAAAAATGCCACTATTTAATGTGTATCCGTTATATAATGTAACGCCTGTTTCAGGAAAAGGTGTTTACGTTTATGATGAAGAAGGAACCGAATATTTAGACTTTTACGGTGGGCATGCCGTGATTTCTATAGGGCATTCGCATCCTAAATATGTTGAAGCTGTTTCAGAGCAAGTTGCTAAGCTTGGATTTTATTCTAATGCCATTCAAAACCCTTTGCAAAATGAATTAGCTGATAAATTAGAAGCGTTTTCAGATTGTAAAGATTACGAATTGTTTTTATGTAATTCAGGAGCAGAAGCTAATGAGAATGCTTTGAAATTAGCGTCTTTTAAAACAGGAAAATCTAGAGTTGTAGCCTTTAAAAATGGATTTCACGGGCGCACATCTGCGGCAGTAGCAGCAACTGATAACTCAAATATCATAGCGCCAATAAACGCGCAACAAAAGGTAACGATTCTGGAATTGAATGATGTTTTAGGTGTAAAAGCTGAATTGGAAAAGGGTGATGTTTGTGCTGTAATTGTTGAGTTTATTCAGGGTGTTGGCGGTTTAGATCAAGGAACTTCTGATTTCTTTGAACAAGTTGATGTGCTTTGTAAATCCAATAATACCATGTTTATTGCTGATGAGGTTCAATCTGGTTATGGGCGTTCTGGTAAATTCTTTGCGTTTCAGCATTATGATGTAACGCCAGATATCATTGCTATAGCTAAAGGAATGGGTAATGGTTTTCCTATTGGGGGCATTTTAATTCATCCAGATATTGAAGCAAAATTTGGTATGTTGGGGACTACTTTTGGTGGGAATCATTTAGCATGTGCAGCGGGCTTATCGGTTTTAAATGTGATTGAGGAGCAAAAGTTGATGGATAATGTTAATGTGATGTCTGATTACTTCACGAAGATTGCTGAAACCATTCCACAGGTGAAAAATATTAAAGGACGCGGATTAATGCTTGGTTTAGAATTTGATTTTGAAGTTGGCAACCTTAGAAAAAAACTAATTTACGACCATCATATTTTTACTGGTGGAGCTTCAAATAAAAAATTATTGAGAATATTACCGCCATTAACCGTCAGAAAAGAGCATATTAATATGTTTTTTAAAGCCTTAATTGAAGCGTTGGCTGAAGTTAAAACAACCGTTGAATAAAAAATGAATACACTATTATCCATAGAAACCAGAAATTCAGTATTGCTTAAAATGGCAGTGCTTTTAGAACGTGAACGTGAAGCAATAATCAGTATTAATAAAACTGATTTAGATGCCTATAAAGGTGATGATATTTCGATGTTTGACCGTTTGAAAGTTGATGATTCTAAAGTTGACGAAATGATTAAAGCAGTAACACATTTGGCGTCTCAAGATGATCCGGTTGGTGTGGAACGTTTTAGTTTTAAGCATGATAATGGTATGCAAGTCTATAATAAAACAGCCTCTTTCGGAGCGGTTTTAATTATTTATGAATCAAGACCAGATGTAACGGTTGAAGCTGCAGGAATAGCTTTTAAATCGGGTAACAAAATATTGCTTAAAGGCGGAAAAGAGTCATTGTGTTCAAATTTAAAAATAGTTGCGTTATGGCATGAAGCTTTAGAAGAAAATAACGCTTCTAAAGATTGGGTAGAATATTTACAATTCAATAGAACAGAGACTCAAGACTTTTTAGAAAAACCAACTCAAAAAGTAGATTTAATAGTACCACGTGGTGGCGAACGTTTAATTGCTTTTGTAAAAGAACATGCTACCTGTCCTGTGATTATTAGCGGACGTGGAAACAATTTTGTGTATGTACATGAAAACGCTGATTTAGGTATTGCTTTAAATGTTATCATGAATGGGAAATCAAAAATTTCGGCATGTAATGCAGTAGACAAGGTTCTTATTGATAAAAACCTACCTAATAAAAATGAATTCATTCAAAAGTTGATTTCTAAATTGAAAGCTTTTAATATCGAGATTTTAGGAGATGAAGCAACATGTCAGCTTGATGATATAAGTGCTTTCGAATCAGATGATATTTGGTATGAAGAGTTTTTAGATTATAAAATTGTTATAGGCGAAATAGTATCGAATGCCGATGCTATTGCTAAAATCAATACATATTCTGGTGGACATTCTTCATCTATAATTACTAGAAATAAAGACGAAGCTAAATTGTTCATGGAAAATGTAGATACTGCAGCAGTTTATCATAATGCATCTACACGATTTACAGATGGCGGTCAGTTAGGACTAGGTGGTGAATTAGCAATTAGCACCGATAAATTACATCAACGCGGACCAATAGGATTACAGCATTTGGTAACTAATAAATGGTATGTTCATGGAAACGGACAAATAAGATAGCATGCAAAAAAAGAAACGCATATTACTAAAAATAGGTTCGAATACACTAACGAAAGAAACCGATAATATCTCCAGAGGTAAGATTGAAGATATGGCAAGTCAAATTGCAAAACTTCAAGATACTTGTGAGTTTATTATTGTGAGTTCTGGGGCTATTGCAGTTGCAAAACAGTTTGTGAAATTAGAGAGCAAGCAGGAAGAGGTATTTGTAAAGCAGGCATTGGCATCTATTGGTCAGCCGCATTTAATTCGCATATACCAAGAAATTTTTAGAGAATATGGTTTGTTGAGTTCTCAATGTTTATTGTCTTATTCCGATTTTGAAAAAGAAGAAAGTAGAGCCAATATTATGAATACTATAAAAGTATTAGTGAACAATAACTATATTCCAATTATTAATGAAAATGACACGGTAGCTACAGATGAAATTAAATTTGGGGATAATGATAAACTAGCGGCATTAACAGCATCTTTACTCGATGTAGAATTATTTATAATTGCGACCAATACAAACGGTATTTATACCAAAGCGTCTATTAATTATGATGTGCCGAAAACTATAGAAGAAGTCACGGATTTTGATACATTACACTCGCAAGTTGTAAATTCTAAGTCATCACATGGTAGTGGAGGGATGCAATCAAAAGTTGAAGCAGCTTCCGTAACTAAAAAGGCAAATATAGAAACATGGATTGTAAACGGATTGGAAGATAATTTTATAGTGAATGCTATGGATAATAAGGTGTCGTTTACCAAAATAAAGTAGAAAAGATGAATTACACCTCCATAAACGATATAGACAACATCAATGTGTGGATTGAAGAAGCAAAACAATTAAAGGCAAATCCGCTTAAGAATATTGAGTTAGGGAAAAACAAAACCTTAGGATTATTATTCTTTAATTCTAGTTTGCGTACGCGTTTAAGTACACAAAAAGCAGCTTTGAATTTAGGCATGAATCCTATAGTGATGAATGTGTCTGGTGATGCTTGGGGTATTGAGTTTGGTGATGGTACAATTATGAATGGTAACACCGCAGAACATATTAAAGAAGCAGCGGCAGTGGTTTCACAATATTGCGATATTATTGCGGTTAGAGCTTTTCCATCGTTGACTGATAAAGTTAACGATGAAAGCGAACATGTTTTGAATTCATTTAAAAAATATGCTTCTGTTCCTATTATGAATATGGAAAGCGCAACAGGACATCCGTTACAAGGTTTTACTGATGCCATTACGATTTCTGAACATGCTAAGGTTAAAAAGCCAAAAGTAGTTTTAAGTTGGGCACCACATATAAAATCCTTGCCGCATGCTGTTGGAAATAGCTTTGTTCAAGCCATGCAAAAAATGGATGTGGAATTTGTGATTACGAACCCTGAAGGTTATAATTTGAACCCTGAAATTACTGGAGAAATACCAATTTATCACAACCAAAATGAGGCCTTTAAGGATGCCGATTTTATATATACCAAAAACTGGAGTTCTTATGAAAGTTATGGCAAAGTATTAAATACAGATCCAAATTGGATGATAACCAAAGAAAAAATTGGCGATGCTAAATTCATGCATTGTTTACCGGTAAGACGTAATTTAGTTGTTGAAGATGCAGTTTTAGATAGTGATAGTTCGTTAGTGATTGAACAAGCTAATAACAGAACGTATGCAGCGCAATTGGTGCTTAAAAAGATTCTAGAAAATGTCTAAAGAAAAACTATCCATAGTAAAAATAGGAGGAAACATCATTGAAGATGAAACGTCTTTGAATGCTTTTTTAGAATTATTTTCTAATTTAGAAGGGAAGAAAATTTTGGTACATGGTGGCGGTAAACGCGCAACTCATATGGCATCAAAATTAGGTATAGAATCTAAAATGATAAATGGTAGACGTATCACTGATGCTGAAACTTTAGAAGTGATTACCATGGTTTATGGTGGTTTGGTTAATAAGAATGTGGTTACGAAATTACAAGCCTTAAACACAGATGCCATTGGTTTAACTGGTGCAGATGTAAACAGTATCAAGTCTGATAAGCGACCAGTAAAAGAGATTGATTTTGGTTTTGTAGGCGATGTAAAGGAAGTGGCACATAATTCGATTGATAAGTTAATTCAAGCTGATTTTACACCTGTCTTTTGTGCCATTACGCATGATGGAAACGGTCAATTATTAAATACAAATGCAGATACAATAGCATCGCAAGTAGCAGTAGGGATGAGTAATTTGTATGACACATCTATTTATTATTGTTTTGAACTGAATGGTGTTTTAAGAGATATAAATGACAAGAATTCGGTGGTTAGGCATATAGATTCAAAAGTTTATAAAGAACTACTAGAACAAGGTATTATAGCAGATGGTATGCTGCCTAAATTAGAAAATTGTTTTGATGCCTTGAAAAACGGCGTCAACAATATAAATATGGGAAACACCTCGATGTTAACCCAAGCGAATGATAATTTCACGACAATAACTTTATAATATGGCGATACAAGACTTAACAAATGATGCCATATCACTTTTAAAAAAGTTGATAGAAACGCAGTCTTTTTCTTCTGAAGAATATGTTACAGCATTGCATATTGAAGATTGGTTTATGCGTTATGATGTAGTTTTCAAACGTGCAAAAAATAATGTTTGGGCAGTCAATAAGTATTTTGATTCCCGTAAACCAACGCTGTTATTAAACTCGCATCACGATACCGTAAAACCAAATTCAGCATATACTAACGATCCATTTAATGCCTTTGTGGAAGATGGGAAATTATTCGGTTTAGGAAGTAATGATGCAGGCGGCTGTTTAGTGTCGTTAATGGCAACATTTACTCATTTTTATAATCAAGAAAATTTAAAATATAATTTGGTTATTGTCGCTTCCGCGGAAGAAGAAAGTAGCGGTCCAAATGGATTAAACAGTATGTTATCTATTATACCAAAAGTAGATGTTGCCATAGTTGGCGAACCAACTTTAATGAATCTTGCGGTTGCCGAAAAAGGATTGGTTGTGTTTGATGCCGTGATAGAAGGTACGCCAAGTCATGCAGCACATCCAAATGATAATAACGCCATTTATAATAGTATTGAAGCTTTACAGTGGTTTAAAGATTTTAAGTTTGAAAAAGGCTCTGAAGCTTTAGGCGATGTGAAGTTAACGGTTTCTCAAATTAGTGCAGGTTCACAGCATAATGTGGTGCCAGGACATGTAGATTTGGTGATTGATGTTCGTGTAAATGATGCCTATAGTAATGCAGAAGTTGCGCAAATTTTAAAAGAGAACGCACCGGTTACTAGTATTACACCACGAAGTTTACGTTTAAATTCATCATCAATTCCTGTAGATCACGATTTGGTAAAAGTAGGTATCGCCATGGGCAGGAGTACTTATGGGTCACCAACATTATCAGACCAAGCAGTCTTGTCTTGTCCGAGTTTAAAATTAGGACCAGGAGATAGCACGCGTTCACATTCAGCAGATGAATTTATTTATGTAAACGAGATTGAAGAAGGTATTAAAATTTATATTGAATTGTTAAATCGAGTAATCGTATAAACAAATAAGAACGTCATGTCACCCTGAGCATAGTCGAAGGGTCTCATATAACGAAATAATATTAAAAAGAATCAAGAATAGAGAAACACGAAAAGAGATTTGATTGAAGTATTCAATCAGAGTCTTTGTTCTAAAAGCGAAGCGATTTTTTCTCTTTATTCTAAATTTTAAGAATTAAAATTTATTAAAATGAAACTCTGGGACAAAGGCATATCAATCGATAAAAAAATAGAACAATTTACCGTTGGAAACGACCGAGAAATTGATATTCATATAGCAAAGTACGATGTTATTGCATCAAAGGCACATGCTAAAATGCTTCAAAAAATCGGTATTATTACTGTTGAAGAATTGGTTGATTTGCTAAGAGGCTTAAAAACTCTAGAAAAGCAAATTGAAGATGGTACGTTTGTCATTGATGAGCAATTTGAAGATGTGCACTCTAAAATAGAATTTGAATTGACTAAGTCTTTAGGTGAAGTTGGTAAAAAAATCCACACCGCGCGATCTAGAAATGATCAAGTTTTAGTGGCTTGCAATTTATATTACAGAGACCATTTAAAACTTATAAAAGACAAGACAAAAACCCTTTTTGAAACGCTTTTAGGTTTGGCTGAAACCTATAAAGATAAAGTTTTACCTGGTTATACGCATTTACAAGTTGCGATGCCATCATCTTTCGGATTATGGTTTTCTGCCTATGCAGAACTCATGATTGATGACGTATTTTTGCTAGATGCTGCCATAAAAACTGTAGACCAAAACCCTTTAGGGTCTGCAGCAGGATATGGAAGTTCGTTTCCAATTGATAGAGAATTAACTACCAAAGAAATGGGCTTTGCCACTTTAAAATATAATGTGGTAGCTGCACAAATGGGGAGAGGTAAAAACGAGCGAACCATCGCAGCAGCATTAGGTGGTTTGTGTAATACATTATCTCGTTTTGCTATGGATGTGTGTCTGTATATGAGTCAGAATTTTGGGTTTTTATCTTTTCCTGATGAATTAACAACAGGAAGCAGCATTATGCCTCATAAAAAGAACCCAGATGTATTTGAGTTAATCCGTGGGAAGTGTAATAAGATTCAAGCGCTACAAACCGAAATGATTTTAATAACTAATAATTTACCGAGTGGTTATCACAGAGATTTTCAGTTGTTAAAAGAAAATATGATTGCAGCTTTCGAAGAGCTTAAAGATATTTTAGATATTTTCAACTACTCCATTCAGCAAATTATTGTGAAAAACGTTGATGTAAATAGTGATTTGTATAAATACCTTTTCACTGTTGATAATATAAATACTTTGGTGGTTGAAGGACAAAGTTTTAGAGAAGCTTACCAAAAAATTGGCGGACAAGTGCAAGATGGCACTTATGTTCCTGATACTTCAAAAAAACATACACATGCTGGAAGTATTCATAACTTGTGTTTGGATAAGATTCGGGCTAAATTCCCAGTCTAAGAATTTACAGGCTTAGTAAATTTTTATCACGAACTTCCCTTAACGATGGATAAAGTTATTGGAAACGGAACTTTATCTTTTGGCTTTAGTGTATTTACTTGCTAAATTTCTTATTTAATTCTTCTACAATCAATTCTGTTTTTTTTGTTTTTTGCGTTTTTATCTAAAATAAGTGTGGTCGTCCAAATAGGTCAAAATAAAGTATATTAAAAAAGCACATTAGTTATAATGTGCTTTTAAGGCATTTCCAAAAAAATGGTTTAGTTTAATTTGTTTGTTGACTAACTCAAATAATTAAATAATAGTGGATTGCCCTAAATGAATATTAGTAAAGTTTAGATTAGTTTCTTCTGGATTTTGTATAAAATCTTCTATAAAATCGCCCACTTTTGTGGTGCTAATATTGTCGTATTTGTTATTTAAATCCGGTGTGGTAATATGAAGTTTTAAAGACTTATCGACACCTTCTCTTACTAGGGCTGCTTCTTCGTCAAGCCCAAAATGATCTAGTAACATAGCTGCCGATAGAATGGATGCAATAGGGTTTGCAATTCCTTTATTTGCTGCTTTTGTGTATGCTCCATGAATGGGTTCGAACATAGCGTATTTATCGCCAATAGATGCGGATGCTAATAAACCAATAGACCCAACAATAACGCTGGCTTCTTCTGATAGGATATCACCAAACATGTTTTCGGTTAAAATAACATCAAACTGTCTTGGATGAATAATAAGTTCCATAGCAGCGTTATCAATGTACATGTAATTAACTCTAACATTTGGATATTGCGGCGCTAATTCTTTTACAATACGTCTCCAAAGACGGGAGCTCTCCAATACATTTGCTTTATCAACTAGAGTAAGTTTGCGTTTTCTAGATTGTGCAGCTTTAAATGCTAAATGCGCAATACGCTCGATTTCAAAACGGTTATATTCACAAGTGTCTGATGCTGTATTGCCATCCTTACTTAGGTGTCTTTTTCCAAAGTAAATACCACCAGTTAATTCACGATAAATAAGAATATTGGTGTCTTTTATTTGCTTAATTTTTAATGAAGATTTACTTAGTAAATCTTCATAAGCAATGATTGGTCTGATGTTGGTATATAAGTCTAATTCTTTACGAATACCTAATAAACCTTGTTCAGGACGTATTTTGGCATCAGGGTCTTCATCATATTTTGTGTCCCCAATGGCCCCAAATAAAACAGCATCTGCTTTTTTGCAGATGCTAATGGTTTCTTCTGGTAATGGGCTTCCTGTTTTATCTATGGCGCTGGAACCAACCAATGCTTTTTGAAATGTAAATATGTGATTAAATTCCATGGCTATAGCTTTCAAAACCTTGACGGCTTGTACTATAACTTCTGGTCCGATACCATCGCCTGGTAAAACGGCAATATTTAATTTCATTTATTTTTATTTAAGCGGAAATAATCTCGTTATATATTTTGCTCTTTTCTATAATTTGGTGGATATCACTATCATTAACTTCTTTTTTCTTATCGGCGAAATCTAGGAAATTTGTATAGATTACATCTAATTGAAGTTTCGTTAATTCGTATCCTACTTTTTTTGCTCTATAGGCTAATGCAGCTCTACCGCTTCTTGCTGTTAATACAATAGCAGATTCTGTTACACCAACAGATTTAGGATCTATAATTTCGTAAGTTTCACGATTTTTAATCACACCATCTTGATGAATTCCAGAACTGTGAGCAAAAGCATTAGCACCAACAATAGCCTTGTTTGGCTGGGTATAAATACCCATGCTATCAGACACTAATTGGCTCATACCATACAGCATTTCTGTATTAATGCCTGTGTCAAGATTTAAGTAAGGGTGTTGCTTTAAAATCATAACGACTTCCTCTAAGGCGGTGTTTCCTGCACGTTCTCCAATACCATTAATAGTGCATTCAATTTGCCGTGCGCCATTAATAACGCCTTCAATAGAATTTGCTGTAGCTAAACCCAAATCGTTATGACAGTGACAAGATAATATAGCTCTGTCAATACCTTTTACATTTTCTTTTAAATATTTTATTTTTGCTCCGTATTCATGAGGAAGACAGTACCCTGTTGTATCTGGAATATTTAAAACCGTTGCTCCAGCTTTAATAACTGCTTCGCAAACTCGTGCTAAATATTCGTTATCTGTTCTGCCTGCATCCTCGGCATAAAACTCAACATCTTCAACAAAAGATTTGGCATAACTTACGGCTTTTACGGCACGTTCAATAATATCTTCTTGAGTAGATTTGAATTTGAATTTTATATGAGAGTCTGAAGTTCCAATGCCTGTATGAATCCTTGGTATTTTTGCATATTTTAATGCTTCTCCAGCTACTTTAATATCATTTTCTACAGAGCGGGTTAAACCACAAACGGTAGCATGTTTTACAATTTTTGAAATTTCTTGGACTGATTTGAAATCTCCAGGACTAGACACCGGAAAACCAGCTTCAATAATATCTACACCCAATAAATCAAGCTGTTCAGCAATAACTAATTTCTGCTCAGTATTCAATTTACAACCAGGGACTTGCTCCCCGTCTCGTAGTGTAGTATCAAAAATTTGGACTTTATTATCAGACATTTATTAAAATATATTTTCGTATTGTTATACGAATGTATATTTTGGTTTGTTAAATACAGAACTTCATATATAAATTTTACGATGTTTAACTAGGTATTGGAAAGTTTAAATAATTGAAAATCAGTTTAATAATACTGTTTTTATGACTATGACGAAAGAGCAAAAAGATAATTTATTTGTATTAATAAAATCGTTGTCTAAATCGGAAAAAAGACAATTCAAGCTTTATGTTGGCCGATTGGGCGTAAATGAAGACTCAAAATTCTTGATGCTTTTTAATATTCTTGATAAACTTTCAGCATATGATGAAGCCGCTATTCTAAAAAAGGGCATTGTTAAGAAGCAGCAACTTTCTAACTTAAAAGCGCATCTGTATAAACAAATTTTAATTAGTTTACGATTAAATCCATCTCATCAAGATATCCGAATTCAAATTCGAGAACAATTAGATTTTGCTACTATATTATATCATAAAGGGCTTTATAAACAAAGTTTAAAAATTTTGGATAAAGCCAAAAATTTAGCAATTTCAAATGAAGAAAAAAATGTGGCCTATGAAATTGTTGAGCTTGAGAAGGTTATTGAATCTCAGTATATTACTCGGAGTCTAAACAATAGAGCAGACGAACTTTCTATTCAGGCTAGAGATTTAAGTAGGCAAAATGTATTAGCTAGTAAATTATCTAATTTGTCACTGCAGTTGTACGGCCAGTTTTTAAAAACGGGTTATGTTAAAAATAAAGCCGAAACAAAAAAAATCACAGATTATTTTAATGCAAGACTTCCTAAATATAATATTAACGAATTAGGAACGAGAGAAAAACTATGGCTTTATAAAGCACATTTATGGTATAGTTTTTTAACTCAAGATTTTTTATCCTGCTATAAATATGCTTTAAAATGGGTGGATTTGTTCTATGAAAATAAAGACATGATTGTTTTAAACCCCGTATTTTTTCTAAGAGGAAATCATTATCTACTAGAGTCTTTATTCTATTTAAGGCAATACAAAAAATTTAGATTTTCGTTATCTAGATTAGAGGCTATTACTAAAGAAAAATGGTTTCCTTTAGATGATAATATTGATGGTTTAGCTTTCTTATATATACATAATAATAAATTTAATTTACATTTTATAGAAGGTAGTTTTGTTGAAGGTTTACCCTTAGTCGATGAGGTTCTAGAGCGTTTAGAAAATTATAAGAATCGTATTGACGAACATCATATTATGGTGTTTTATTACAAAATTGCAAGTATGTATTTTGGTGCTGGTGATAATAAAAAATGCATCTACTTTTTAGAAAAAATAATCAGTAATAAATCATTACAAATGCGTGAGGATTTGTTGTGCTTCTCTAGGATATTAAATCTTGTGGCGCATTATGAAGCTGGACTTGATTATAATTTAGAGGTTTTAATTAAGAGTACTTATAAGTTTTTAATTAAAATGGAAGATTTGTATGAAGTGCAAAAGGAGTTTATTAAGTTTTTAAGAGGACTAGGTGATATTTACCCAAATGAAGTAAAAGGTGAGTTCATTAAACTTCATAAGAAATTGAAAGAGTTTGAGGATGACCCATACGAAAGTCGAGCCTTTTTATATTTGGATATTATTTCATGGCTAGAATCAAAGATTCAGAATAAACCTATTGGACTTATTATTAGAAATAAGTTTAAAGAAACCAAGAACGACATTAAAAAAATCTGAGATAAAAATAAAATTTCCTCTAAAATATTTGGATACTAACTTTTTCTGAAGTTATATTTGCATCACAAAGTTCAAACACTTACTGAAATGTTATCAAGAAAGGCAGAGGGATTAGACCCGTTGAAGCCTTAGCAACCCTTTAAACTTATTAAAGAAGGTGCTAAATTCTACTTAGATTACTGATTCATTTATCGGTGTTTGGATAGATAACTAAAATAATTACTTCACGTAATTTTATATTTTCTTTTTAACATTTTTCTATTAAGTACGCTTTTAAAGCGCATTTTGACTTTTTAATTAATTTATTAAAAAAATCTAGAAAAATGAGTACATTAAAATTAGCAACAAACGCATTACATGCAGGTCACGATGTTACAGCAAACGGAGGTACACGTGCGGTGCCAATTTATCAAACAACATCATATGTGTTTAATAACTCAGATCATGCAGCAAATCTGTTTTCTTTGCAAGAATTAGGCTTTATTTATACCCGATTAAACAACCCAACAAACCAAATACTACAAGAGCGTTTAGCTGCTTTAGAAGGTGGTATTGGAGCCGTTGTTTTTGCATCTGGAACTGCTGCTATTGCAACAGGTTTATTGACCTTGTTAAAAGCGGGCGATCATATTGTAGCTTCAAGCAGTTTATATGGAGGCACATACAATTTATTGAGTGTGACCTTGCCAAGGTTTGGCATTACAACAACGTTTGTGGATGCTTCAAACCCTGATAATTTTGCTGATGCCGTACAAGATAATACCAGAGCATTTTTTGTTGAATCTTTAGGGAATCCGAAACTTGATGTTTTAGATTTAGAAGCTATTGCAGAACATTCTAAAGCGGCAGAAGTGCCTTTTATAGTTGATAATACAGTAGCGACACCGGCATTATTAAATCCAATAAAGCATGGTGCAAACATAGTAATACACTCTCTAACAAAATATATTGGCGGGCAAGGAACATCATTAGGTGGTGCTATTGTAGATGCTGGTACTTTTAATTGGGCGAATGGTAAATTCCCAGAATTTACAGAGCCTTCAGCAGGATATCACGGATTAAAATATCATGAAGCTTTAGGTGCAGCAGCATATACATTCAAATTAATTCTTGAAGGTTTAAGAGATTTTGGAGGCGCTTTAAGTCCAACAAATGCATTCAATATTATTCAGGGATTAGAAACCTTACCAATAAGAATCAAACAGCACAGTGAAAATGCTTTAGAATTGGCAAAATGGTTAGAAGCGCAAGATGAAGTGGCTTGGGTTAATTATCCGGGATTAGAAAGTAGCAAATACAAACAATTAGCTGATAAATATTTGCCAAACGGGCAAAGTGGTATTGTTACATTTGGACATAAAGGTGGTTTTGAGGCAGCTAAAAAGATAGCAGACAACACAAAGTTATTCTCATTATTAGCCAATATTGGAGATACAAAATCGCTTATTATCCATCCTGGAAGTACAACTCATCAACAATTAGATGAAGCGGAACAAGCTTCTGCTGGTGTGTCTGGAGATTTAATTCGTTTATCGGTGGGAATTGAAGATGTTGAAGATTTAAAAGCAGATTTAACACAAGCATTCAAAACAATATAAAAAAATAATACCTTGAATATATCTCAAGGCATCAATTGAAATTATCATTCCGGCGAAATCGAAGATTGATGAATTCATTAATTTAAAATAAAAATCAATGAATAATGCGGGAATCTCATTTGTAAATAAAAATGTAATTTGAAACATCCATTAGAACATATCATCATTACTAATTTTACTACCGAAAATGGTGCGTTTAATTCTGAAATAAACTTAAGTTATCAAGTTTTTGGTAAATCTTTAGGAAACGCACCTATAGTTTTGGTTAATCATGCACTGACTGGAAATAGTGAAGTTGCTGGTGAAGATGGTTGGTGGAATAAGTTGGTAGGTGATGATAAAGTTATCGATACCAAATTATATACTGTTTTAGCGTTCAATATCCCGGGAAATGGTTTTGATGGTTTTGTTATTGAAAATTATAAGGATTTTGTTGCGCGTGATGTTGCAAAACTCTTTTTAGTTGGGTTGAAAGAATTAAGAATAGACCAATTATTTGCCATTATTGGTGGGTCTTTAGGTGGTGGAATTGCTTGGGAAATGGCAGTTTTACAACCCGATTTCACAGAACATTTAATAGTAGTGGCAACCGATTGGAAATCTACTGATTGGTTAATTGCTAACTGTCAAATTCAAGAACAATTTCTATTGAATTCAAAACACCCCGTGCACGATGCTAGAATGCATGCTATGTTGTGTTATCGAACACCAGAATCTTTTAAAGAGCGTTTTCAGAGATCAAAAAATGACGATTTAGAGATTTTTAATGTAGAAAGTTGGTTGTTGCACCATGGTAAAAAATTACAAGAGCGTTTTCAACTTTCTGCATATAAGTTAATGAATCAGTTATTGAGAACAATTGATGTGACTAAAGGTAGATCTAGTAATTTCAATGTACTTGAAAATATAGAAGCTAAGATTCATATTGTTGGTGTAGATTCTGATTTGTTTTTTACTGCGGAAGAAAACAGAGAAACTCACAAGCAACTTGCTTTAACACACCCTAATGTAACGTATAATGAAATACATTCGGTGCATGGACATGATGCGTTTTTGATGGAATTCGCACAACTTGAAAAAATTATAGAAGGCATATTTGTGCCACATTCTAAAAGAAAACCAATGAAAATATTAAAATTTGGAGGTAAATCTTTAGCCAATGGAAAAGGCTTAGAGACCGTACTTTCAATAATAAAGAATAAAGTAGAAATAGGAGAACGTATTAGCGTTGTAGTTTCTGCAAGAGGTTCAGCGACTGATGATTTAGAAGTTATTTTGGACAAAGCTTTAAAGGGCGAACCTTTTCAGGAAGAATTAAACGCTTTCAAAGCATATCAAAAAGAACCATCAAAAAATATTGATTTTTCTGAAGAGTTTTTAGTTTTAGACACCCTTTTTGAAGGCGTAAGTTTGTTAAGAGATTATAGCAAAAAAACCAAAGATAATATTTTAGCTCAAGGCGAATTATTATCGATTAAGTTGATATCAAGTTTGTTAAATGGTCAGGGAATAAAAGCAAAAGCTACTGATACTCGTGAATTGATAAAAACGGATGAAAATTTTGGTAATGCACAACCGTTGTCAAAACTTTCTAAAGAAAACATTAAAGAATACTTCGGAAAAAACAAAGATGTAGTTCATATAGTTTCCGGTTTTATTGCTTCAAATTTGAAGAATGAAACAACTACATTAGGAAGAAATGGTAGTAACTATACTGCAGCGTTATTGGCTAACTTTTTAGACGCTGAAGAATTACAAAACTATACACATGTTAGCGGGATTTATACGGCAGATCCTGGTTTAGTGTCGGATGCAAAACAAATTAGAGAATTATCATTTAGTGAGGCCAATGAATTAGCGAATTTTGGGACTTCGGTTCTTCATGCAAAAACCATTATCCCTTTAGTCGAGAAAAATATTAATTTACGTATTTTAAATACGTTTAATTCAGATGATGAAGGTACCCTAATCACATCAAGACCAAGTACTAAAGAAGTAACATCGTTGTCGATTTTAGATAATGTAGCATTACTTAACCTAGAAGGTCGAGGTTTACTAGGTAAAATCGGTGTGGATGCTAGAATTTTTGGGGCATTGAGTAGATATGGAATTAGTGTAAGTATTGTGTCTCAAGGGTCTTCTGAACGAGGCATAGGATTGATTATTGATGCAGACCAAGCTACTCAAGCAGTTATTGCTTTAGAACGCGAGTTTGAAAGCGATTTCTATTCACAAGACGTTAATAAGATTGCAGTTATTGATGATGTTGCGGTAATTTCTATTATTGGAATTGAACTGAGTTCGTTTCATAAACCGTTTAATGCCTTGATAAAAAACCAGATTACACCGCTCTTGTTTAATAATACGGTTAGTGGAAAAAACGTGAGTTTGGTGGTTAAAAAATCGCAGCTCCACAAAGCTGTAAATGTGATTCATGGCGAAGTATTTGGAATTTCGAAAAAGATAAACATTGCCATTTTTGGCCATGGAGGTGTTGGAAGCGCCTTAATCAATCAGATTTTAAAGTCGAAAAACGATATTGAAAAGCGAAAAGGTATTAACTTGAATGTTTTCGCGATAGCAAATTCTAAAAAATTATTATTGGATAAAAATGGAGTTGAATCGAATTGGGAAGAAGCCATAGCATCAAGTTCATATGAAAGTTCAATAGATGACATAATAACCTATGCAGAAAACCACCACTTAGAAAATCTAATAGCAGTAGATAATACAGCGAGTAATGTGTTTTATGAAAATTACATTCCACTAGTTGAATCTGGTTTTGATTTGGTATCGTCTAACAAAATTGCGAATACCATTTCACATGATTTTTACAAGGAATTGAGAGTGCAATTAAAAGAAAATAATAAGGAGTATTTATACGAAACTACTGTTGGTGCAGGTTTGCCTTTAATTGACACCATTAAATTGTTGCATGAATCTGGTGAAAATATTACTAGAATTCGTGGAGTTTTCTCGGGTACCTTAAGCTATTTGTTCAATAATTTTTCAGTGCAAGACAAACCGTTTAGTGAAATTATTAAAGAAACTATTGATAAAGGGTTTACTGAACCAGATCCTCGTGAAGATTTTTCAGGAAATGATGTAGCTAGAAAGTTATTAATTCTAGCAAGAGAGTTAGATTTGCAAAATGAATTTGAAGATGTTTCTGTTTTAAATTTGATTCCAGAAGCCTACAGAGATATTTCGGTTGAAGATTTTTTGTCACAATTAGAAGTTTTAGATGTCCAATATCAAGAATTAAAGGGTAATCAAAAAGAAGGTCATGTATTAAGATATGTAGGTGATTTGTCAGGTGATTTATCACAAGACAAAGGGCAATTAGAAGTAAAATTAGTATCCATTCCAGAAGATAGTACTTTAGGTCATGTAAAAGGTTCGGATGCGATTTTTGAAATATTCACAGAATCTTATGGCGAACAACCTATAGTTATTCAAGGAGCAGGAGCGGGTGCAGAAGTTACAGCAAGAGGCGTTTTTGGAGATATATTAAGATTGTCAAAACATATTAATTGAGAAATATTAAATGTCAGGTTGCGTTAAGTCAAAACCTAAAGAACATAAAATGAGCGAGGATAAAAAGAATTTTGAAACAGAAGCTATTCGTACGCAATTAGAGCGAACCGATTTTTTGGAGCATACAAGCCCATTATACTTAACTTCAAGTTTTGTATTTGAAGATGCGGAGGATATGCGAGCTTCATTCACTGAAGAAAAGGAACGCAATATTTATAGTCGTTTTACAAACCCTAATACCACTGAGTTTGTAGATAAGGTTTGTAAAATGGAAGGAGCTGAATCTGGTTACGCATTTGCCACAGGAATGTCAGCAATTTTTTCAACGTTTGCAGCATTGCTAGAAAGTGGTGATCATATTGTTTCAGCTCGGTCTATATTTGGTTCTACGCATACTTTGTTTACTAAATATTTACCAAAATGGAACATAACAACAAGCTATTTCAATATTAATGAACCAGAAACTATTGAAAGTTTCATTACGCCAAAAACGAAAATTTTATATGCTGAATCACCAACAAATCCAGCTATTGATATTATTGATTTAGAGTTATTGGGAGATATTGCAAAAAAGTACAATCTTATTTTAATTGTTGATAATTGTTTTGCTACACCTTACATCCAACAACCTTTAAAATATGGAGCACATTTAGTGATTCATTCTGCTACAAAGTTAATGGATGGTCAAGGGCGCGTGCTTGGAGGTGTCACTGTTGGAAATGCTGATTTAATAAGAGAGATTTATTTATTCGCCAGAAATACAGGGCCAGCATTATCTCCATTTAATGCATGGACTTTATCTAAAAGTTTGGAGACTTTACATGTTAGAGTAGATAGACATTGTGAAAATGCTTTAAAAGTGGCGGAGTTTTTAGAGGCGCACTCTCGAGTAAATTGGGTAAAATATCCGTTTTTAAAATCACACCCTCAGTACGAAGTGGCTAAAAAGCAAATGAAACTAGGTGGTAATATTGTTGCTTTTGAAGTAAAGGGTGGTCTTGAAGCGGGACGTGATTTTTTAAATGCGATTAAAATGTGCTCGCTATCTGCAAATTTAGGTGACACTAGAACTATTGTAACACACCCTGCATCAACAACCCATAGTAGTTTAGCAGAAGAAGACAGATTAGTAGTAAATATCACAGACGGTTTGGTTAGGGTTTCAGTTGGATTGGAGCATGTAGATGATATTATTAGTGATTTGGAGCAAGCGTTAAATTAAGTATATTAGCAATATGCTATCCAAAAAAACAAAATACGGCTTAAAAGCACTCACTTACATTGCAAGAAGCGAAGGAGATTCTCCAATTCAAGTTGCAGTGATAGCAAAGAGTGAGCAAATTCCGCAGAAGTTTTTGGAAAGTATTCTTCTTACATTAAGAAAGTCTGGAATTTTAGGTTCAAAAAAAGGAAAGCATGGTGGTTACTATTTAAGAGAAGAACCTTCGGAAATTAAAATGACCGATGTAATGCGTGTACTTGAAGGTCCAATTGCGATGGTGCCTTGCGTTAGTCTTAATTATTATGAAAAGTGTGATGATTGTCCTGATGAACATAAATGTAGCGTGAATAAACTCATGTTACAAGTTCGTGATAGTACGCTTAAAGTATTCAGAAATACAACTTTAGCTGATTTATCTAATACAAACGAATAAAGATTTCTCAATATAAAGTCGCTTTTAAAAGAGTTTTCCCCACTTAAGGCTTAAAATTTTCCATTATTCTAAAAACTTATTATTTCTCTTTTTTATGTTATAAAATGTTTTATTTTTGTCTTTCCTACTAAATCGATAGGAATAATATAAAACTATTACAAATGATTGCACAAATGTTAGTAAAAGACAAACAAAAGTCGACCTATAACGAGGATAGTACTAGTGAGAAACCAATTAGAAGCGTTGTAAAATCGCTTAGTTGGAGGACTATAGGAACTTTAGATACGATTTTGATTTCTTGGGTAATTACAGGGAAATTAGACTTAGCATTTTCAATTGGAGGGATCGAACTAGTGACAAAAATGGTTTTATATTTTTTCCACGAACGCCTTTGGAATTCAATAAAGTGGGGAAAATAAATAGATAGAACGATGTTTACAGAAAGACAAATACAAGAATTAAATAAAAGTTTTGAAGAAGCAGCACCTTCTACAATTATACAGAAGGCTTTCGAATTGAATAGCGAAGCAGTTGTTACAACCAATTTCAGACCTTATGAAGCAGCTATTTTACATGCAGTTAGTAAAGTAGAAGCTAATATATCTGTGGTTTGGTGTGATACAGGTTATAACACACAACAAACTTACAAGCACGCTGAACAAGTGATTAATGATTTAAACTTGAATGTGTTTTTATATGTGCCAAAACAAACATCAGCACACCGCGATGTAGTTATGGGGATTCCAAGTATTGATGCTCCAGAGCATGCTTTATTTACAGAGCAAGTAAAGCTAGAGCCTTTTAAAAGAGCTATGGATGAACATAAGCCAAACGTATGGTTTACAAACTTGCGTCAAGGGCAAACAGCGTTTAGAAATAGCATTGGAATTTTTAGTTTAAGTAAAGATGGTGTATTAAAAGTCAGCCCTTTTTATTATTGGTCTGATGAAAAATTAGACACTTATTTAGAAGAAAACAACTTGCCAAACGAGTTCAAATATTTCGACCCAACAAAAGCATTAGAAAATAGAGAGTGTGGATTACACGCTTAAAAATAAGATTATGAAGAAAGATACATCACATATCAATTCTCTTGAAAACGAAGCGATATATATTATGAGAGAAGTAGCGGCACAATTTGAAAAACCAGTGTTGTTATTTTCAGGAGGAAAAGATTCAATTACTTTGGTAAGATTGGCTGTAAAAGCATTTTATCCAGCAAAAGTGCCTTTTCCATTAATGCATATTGATACAGGTCATAATTTTCCTGAAACTATAGAATTTAGAGATCGTTTATGTAAAGAATTAGGTTTAGAACTGATTGTTAGAAATGTACAAGATTCAATTAATGAAGGTAAAGTTAAAGAAGAATCTGGACGTTACGCAAGTAGAAATATGCTGCAAACTACCACGCTTTTGGATGCTTTAGAGGAATTTAAATTTGATGCGGCAATAGGGGGAGCACGCCGTGATGAAGAAAAAGCAAGAGCTAAAGAACGTATTTTTTCTGTTCGTGACGATTTTGGTCAATGGGATGAAAAAAATCAACGTCCAGAATTATTTGATATGTTGAATGGAGATATTGATCATGGTCAAAATGTTCGTGTTTTTCCAATTTCAAACTGGACAGAGTTAGATGTTTGGTCTTATATAGAAAGGGAAACTATTGAAATCCCATCAATTTATTTTGCACACAAACGTAGAGTCTTTTTAAGAGATGGTATGATTTGGTCTGCGGAAGACGGCATAGTTTATAGAGATGATAACGAAGAAGTCATTGAAGAAATGGTTCGTTTCAGAACTGTGGGAGATATGAGTTGTACGGCGGCGGTTTTATCTGAGGCATCAACCATTATTAAAGTTGTAGAAGAAATAAGAGATTCAACTATTTCAGAACGTGGTGCACGTATTGATGATAAGCGCTCTGAGTCAGCTATGGAAAAACGTAAACAACAAGGGTATTTTTAGAATATCAATTTTGTTATTTCCGCGAAGTCGGAAATCTTTTAAAACGAATACAAATTAGGTTTTGAGCCTACTTATTATAAAATATGGAAGTATTAAAAATTGCAACAGCAGGAAGTGTAGATGATGGAAAAAGTACGTTGATAGGACGTATTCTTTATGACACAAAATCATTAACGACAGATAAGTTAGAAGCCATTGAAAAGACGAGTAAACAACGTGGTTATGATTACTTAGATTTTTCATTAGCAACTGATGGTTTGGTTGCAGAAAGAGAACAAGGTATTACAATTGATGTAGCACATATCTATTTTTCAACTAAAAAGAAAAGTTACATTATTGCAGATACACCAGGTCACGTGGAATATACACGTAACATGGTTACTGGAGCTTCAACATCCCAAGCATCTATCATTTTAATTGATGCTAGAAAAGGTGTTATTGAGCAAACGAATCGTCATTTTTTTATCAATAATTTATTGAGAATTAAAAATGTGGTTGTTGCCATCAATAAAATGGACTTGGTAGATTATTCAGAAGATATTTATAACAAAATTAAAGCTGATTTTTCTGAATTGATGAGTAAACGAGATTATCAAGATCAAAAAATAACATTCATCCCAGTTAGTGCTTTAAAGGGTGATAACGTAGTTAACAAATCTGATAAAATGCCTTGGTATAAAGGAGATGCATTATTGGAGCATTTAGAGCAATTGGATAAAGCTGATATTTTTAACGTAGGTACGCCACGTTTTCCAGTACAGTATGTTATTCGTCCAAAAACAGAAGATTTTCATGACTACAGGGGGTATGCTGGAAAAGTATATGGCGGCGATTTAAGTGTAGGTGATGATATCATGGTATTGCCATCAAAAACCAGATCAAAGATTAAAGCTATTTATTTCTATGACGAAAAGTATGAAACGGCATCAAGACGTTCATCTGTAACCATCACTTTAGAAAACGATATTAATGTAAGTCGTGGAGACATGATTGTCAAAGAAGGCGATTCGCCAACAATTGATAAACAATTTACAGCAAATGTATGTTGGATGGATTCAGACCAACTAACTGCAGGCGGAAAGTATATCGTGCAGCATGGTATCAATAAAGTGTTGGCTAAAGTAGATAGAATTAATCATAAAATTAATCCAGACTATTCAGGTTTTGAAAAAGATGTAACAGGTTTAGCAATAAATGATATTGCTTCAGTAACATTCAAATTGAATAAACCTATTTTTTACGATCAATTCAAAGATCATAGAACAAATGGGTCGTTTATTTTAATTGATCCACAGTCAAATAATACTGTTGGTGCGGGATTCATTCAGTAAAAAAGTCTCTAGCTCAGAAATGGGAATTAACTAGTTTGCGGTTAATTACTCTTCCAAGGTGTTAAAAAACCTTGTTGCTATAAAAATAAAATAATAACAAAATTCTTGCTTTACCCGAGTAAGAATCCTTCTCCTCTGGGGAGGTTAGGAGGGACTCGTATATGCAAAGTTTTAGAACAGAATTTGAAAATCCGGTTGTTGAAAACGACATTATAGAATTAGCTAATAAAATTGAGCTTTTTCATAAAGGAAAAATAGACGAAGAAAAATTCAGAAGTCTGCGTTTAGCACGCGGTGTTTACGGACAGCGTCAAGAAGGCGTGCAAATGATTCGTATTAAATTGCCTTATGGGAAAGTAATGAGTAATCAATTACGAAGAATTTCTGAGGTTTCTGATGAATATTCAAGAGGAAGATTGCACATTACCACACGTCAAGACATTCAAATTCATTATGTGGATTTAAATAGAACACCAGAATTATGGGCAGAATTAGAACGTGATGATGTGACGTTACGTGAAGCTTGTGGTAACACGGTAAGAAATGTAACTGCAAGTGAAACAGCTGGGATTGATGTTGATGAACCGTTTGATGTATCGCCTTATGCGGAAGCATTATTTCGCTTTTTCTTAAGAAACCCTATCTGTCAAGAAATGGGACGTAAATTTAAGGTTTCTTTTTCTTCTTCAGATGAAGATACAGGACTGTCGTACATGCACGATTTAGGATTCATTGCTAAGATTAAAAATGGAGAGCGTGGATTTAAAGTAATGATTGGTGGGGGTTTAGGATCTCAACCACGTCATGCAGATATATTGTATGATTTTTTAGAAACAGATAAAATTATTCCAGTAATGGAAGGTGTTTTAAGAGTTTTTGATCGTCATGGTGAGCGTAAAAGTCGCGCAAAGGCACGTATGAAATTCTTATTAAAAGATATGGGATTAGAAGCGTTTAAAGAATTAGTTGAAGCAGAACAAAACGCAATTGAATTTAAAACTGTAGCTATTGATGCCGATGCGTATGAAGCTTCAAAACCAGTTAAAGTTGTTGAAATTCCTGAAGTAACAATTAAAGACCAAAAAGTTTTTGAAACTTGGAAGTCAACCAACTTAATTCCTCAAAAGCAGGAAGGTTATGTAGCTATCGGAATCAAAGTGCTTTTAGGAGATTTTTATACTGATAAAGCGCGTTTACTAGCTGATTTGGTGGAGAAATATGCTGCCGGAGAAATCCGTTTGTCATTACGTCAAAATATCTTAATCCCTTTTGTGAAGAGAGAATTGGTGGCGTTTTTCTACATTGAATTAGAAAAACTAGGCTTTGTAGAAGCAGGTTATAATAAAGCGGTTGATATTACAGCATGCCCAGGAACAGATACTTGTAATTTAGGAATTGCGAGTAGTACTGGAATTGCTGATGAATTAGAACGTGTTATTAAAGCAGAATATCCACAATATTTAAAAAATGAAGATTTAGTTATTAAAATAAGTGGTTGTATGAATGCTTGTGGGCAACACAATATGGCTAACATCGGTTTCCAAGGCATGTCAGTTCGTACACCAGATAAATTAGTAGCACCTGCTTTACAAGTATTGTTAGGTGGTGGGAATTTAGGTGATGGAAATGCTGCTTTTGCAGATAAAGTTGTAAAAGTACCAAGTAAAAGAGGTCCAGAAGCTTTAAGGCTTATTCTGAATGATTTCGAAGCAAATTCAAATGAAAAACCTTTTGTAGAATATTACAAAGAAAAAGGTGAAAAGTATTTTTACGATTTCTTAAATGATTTACAGGATGTTTCTAATCTAACTCAAGACGATTTTATTGATTGGGGTGAAGAAGAAAAATACATAAAAGAAATTGGTATTGGAGAATGTGCGGGTGTTGTTATCGATTTAATCGCTACTTTGTTTTTAGAAAGTGAAGAAAAAATTGATAATGCTCAAGAATCATTTGATAACAAAGTGTACTCGAGTGCAATTTATCATTCTTATAGTTCTTTGGTAAATTCCGCGAAAGCGTTATTATTGGCCGAGAACAAGAAAACCAACACACATGCTGGTATTATAAGTCAGTTTGATGAATTGTTTATTACAAGTGGTAGAATAGATTTAGGTGTATCATTTTCTGAATTGATATATCAAATTAATAAATTTGCACCTACTGAAGATTTTGCATCTAAGTATATAGAGAATGCAAACGAGTTTTTACAAAAAGTAAGAACATTCAGAAAATCCGAAACAGCCGTGCTTAATCAAAAAGCGGTTTAAAGAATGAAAATGAGCTTAAAAACGCCAAAGTTAACAGTTGTAGGTGCAGGTCCTGGTGATGAAGAGTTAATTACCCTTAAGGCAATTAAAGCAATTGAATCAGCAGACGTAATATTATATGATGCGCTAATAAACGAGTCATTACTTAAATATGCTTCAGAAAATGTGGAACTGATTTTTGTAGGGAAACGTAAAGGATGTTATGCATTTCAGCAAGAACAAATTAATGAGCTTATTGTAAACAAAGCTAAAGAAAAGGGACATGTTGTTCGCTTAAAGGGAGGGGACCCATTTATTTTTGGACGTGGTGCAGAAGAGATTGATTATGTAAGGCCGTTTGGTTTAGAAACCTATGTCGTTCCTGGGATTTCATCAGCTTTAGCAGTCCCTGCTTATCAAGGTATTCCGTTAACAAAACGAGGGTCGTCAGAAAGTTTTTGGGTGGTTACAGCAACTACAAAAGATCATGTATTATCTAAAGATGTGGCTTTGGCAGCAAAATCTACCGCAACGGTCGTAATTTTAATGGGAATGCATAAATTAGCAGAAATTGTTAAAACCTTTTATGTTGAAAATAAAAAAAATACACCTGTAGCCATTATTCAAAATGGAACTAGAGAAAATGAGAAGGTTGTTATTGGAACCATTCGCAATATTCAACAGGTAGTTAATGAACAACAATTAACATCGCCTGCAATTATAATTATAGGAGATGTTGTTCAGGATCGAGTAATATTAGATTCAATTTCAAGAGAAGTCGTTCAGGTATAAATTATGGAAAGAAATAATTTATATCCCGTTTTTTTAAAAGCTAAAAGCCTTAATGTGCTTATTGTTGGCGGTGGTTTTGTTGCGGAAGAAAAGTTGACATTTCTTTTAAAATCTAGTCCTGATGCACATGTAACTATGGTGTCTCCAATGTTTAGAGAAGGAACCATAGAGCTTGCAAAAAAAGGATGTGTTACTTTAGTCAAAGATAAATACAAAAAAAGGTATTTAAAAGGAAAGCATATCGTGGTGGCAACGACTGATATTCCTTCGGTTAACGTTAAAGTTTATAAACATTGCAGAAAAAGAAGCATTCTTGTAAATGTTGCCGATAACCCACCATATTGCGATTTTTATATGGGAGGCATTGTAACAAAAGGAAATGTGAAAGTTGCGATTTCAACAAATGGAAAATCGCCAACAACAGCTAAACGTTTACGTCAGTTTTTTGAGGATGTAATTCCTGAAAATGTAGATGATTTAGTTAAGAATTTAAACGAATACAGAAAAACAATAAAAGGTGATTTCGAAGAAAAAGTGGAAACACTAAATGAATTTACAAAAGGATTAATTGAAAAAAAAGAATCATAAAATGATTAAGACTGATATACTTATCATAGGAGCTGGGCCAACAGGGCTATTCACTGTATTTGAAGCAGGGTTATTAAAATTAAAATGTCATTTAATTGATGCATTACCACAACCGGGTGGACAATGTTCGGAGATTTATCCTAAAAAACCAATTTATGATATTCCGGGTTTTCCAGAGATTTTAGCTGGAGATTTAACCAAAAATTTATTAGAACAAGGAAAACAGTTTGAGCCCGGATTTACTTTAGGAGAGCGTGCTGAGACCATAGAAAAACAAGACGATGGTTCGTTTATAGTTACTACAAATAAAGGCACGCGGCATCATGCGCCAATAGTAGCAATTGCGGGCGGCTTAGGGTCCTTTGAGCCTAGGAAACCAGCTATAGAAGGTATTGTAGGTTATGAAGACAATGGTGTTGAATACATTATTAAAGATCCTGAGTTTTATAGAAATAAACGTGTGGTTATTTCTGGCGGTGGAGATTCTGCTCTTGATTGGAGTATTTTTTTAACCGATGTAGCTTCCAGCGTCACATTAATTCATAGAAGGAATGAATTTAGAGGTGCTTTAGATTCAGTTGAAAAAGTAGGTGAATTAACTAAAGCGGGTAAGATAAATTTAATTACACCAGCTGAGGTAAAAGAATTACATGGAGATGGACAAATTGAAGCTATTACTTATGTGAGAGATGGGGAATCAACTAAACTGGAAACCGATCACTTTATTCCACTATTCGGCTTATCTCCAAAATTAGGCCCTATCGGAAACTGGGGATTAGACATTGAAAAAAATGCTATCAAAGTTGATAATTCTCTAAATTACCAAACAAACATTCCTGGAATATTTGCTATTGGTGATGTAAACACGTATCCAGAGAAATTGAAGTTAATTCTTTGTGGTTTCCATGAGGCAACATTAATGATTCAAGCTGCTTATAGGATTATCAATCCAGGTAAAAGATTAGTGTTGAAATATACAACGGTTAGTGGTATTGATGGTTTTGATGGTACTCGTAAAGAAGCGCCTAAAGTAGTTATTCAAGCAATTAAGTAATTATAAAGGTCTGTTAGACATTTAAAAGATAATAGGTCTAAAAAACAAATATATTTTACAAACCTACAAGGCTTCAAAAACCTTGTAGGTGTTTTTATTTAAAAGATGAAACATACATAACTAAGGTTTAAAACCTTTGGGAATGGTTAAATGGATGTCGCATGTGACAAATAAAAAATAAAAAATATAAGCACATGAAAAGTTATAACGTTTGCCTTAAAGACACTGCAAAAACATTCACTAAAAGATTGTTTTATTCCTTGTTTGATTGTGAGCAAGAAGAAGTTCATGGGGATTATTTAGAAAAAACATTTCTTAAAATAGTTTCTAAATTAGAGATAGATAATGGAAACAAAATTTGGGCAATATTTAAAACCCAGCTTCCAGAGATTAGAAGGAAACTAGATCTTGATGCCATTGCATTTGAAAAGAATGATCCTGCTTCGCATTCTTTAGCAGAGATATACATGGCCTACCCCGGTTTTTATGCAATCTCAATCTATAGGCTGAGCCACGCATTTTATAAGCTTGGGGTTTATATTTTACCAAGAATGATGAGTGAGTATATTCATGGTATTACAGGTGTAGATATTCATCCGGGAGCCACTATTGGTGAATCGTTTTATATTGACCATGGTACTGGTATTGTGATTGGAGAAACATCTATTATCGGAGTTGACGTTAAGATTTATCAAGGTGTAACCTTAGGAGGTATTTCAGTAGCTAAAAGTTTGGCCTCCACAAAAAGACACCCAACTATTGAGGACAATGTATGCATCTATGCCAATGCAACCATTCTAGGAGGAGATATTATTATAGGGGCAAATAGTGTTATTGGTGCTAACGTCTGGATTACAGAATCGGTTCCTGAAAATTCGTTAGTAACTTATCAAACAGAAATTAAAATAAGACCAAAAAAGAATGGAATTCGAAAATAGTATTATTGGTCAAATTGGCAATACACCTTTAGTTGAAGCAACACATCTTATTTCGAAAAAAGGGGTCAGGTTGTTTTTAAAATTAGAAGGTAATAACCCTGGAGGAAGTGTAAAAGACAGACCAGCGTTTAATATGATTAATGAAGCTTTAAAACGTGGTGAGATAAAAAAAGGAGGAACCTTAGTTGAAGCTACAAGTGGAAATACAGGAATTGCTTTGGCTTTTATTTCGAAGCTTTTAGGACTGAAAATGGTTCTAATTATGCCTGAGAATTCTACGGAAGAACGCGTTAAAACTATGCGTGCTTATGGTGCTGAGGTGATTTTGACATCTGCTGATGTTGGTATTGAAGGCTCCAGAGATTTGGCTTTTAAACTTAGAGACGAAAAAGGTTATACGTTGTTGAATCAGTTTGAAAATGATGACAATTGGAAGGCACATTACAAAACTACTGGACCAGAAATATGGGAAGCCACTGAAGGAAAAGTTACTCATTTTGTGTCCGCCATGGGGACTACAGGAACTATAACAGGAACATCGACATACTTAAAAGAAAAAAATAAGAATATTATGATTGTAGGCGGGCAACCTGCTGACGGAGCAAGAATTCCAGGGATTAGAAAATGGTCGCCAGATTATGTGCCAAAGTTTTTCGATCCTAAAAAAGTGGATATAGTGTTAGATGTTTCAGAAAAGAATGCCAAGGCTATGGCCATAAGATTAGCGAGAGAAGAAGGTGTTTTTGCAGGAATGAGTAGTGGTGGTTCAGTATATTGCGCATTAAAAATAGCAGATTCTATAGATAAAGGCGTTATTGTTGCGATTATTTGCGATATAGGCGATAGATATTTATCATCATCACTTTTTGAATAATAAGGGGCGATTTTTATCAAATTAGTGTGAATAAAGTAATTTAGTTAGTATTTTTGTTCTCGAGTTCATTAACGTATTAGTGTTATCAAGAAAGGTAGAGGGATTAGACCCATTGAAGCCTTGGCAACCCTTTAGCTTTTAAAGAAGGTGCTAAATTCTACTAATAATTTTAATGATTATTGGAAAGATAACGAAAAGTGTTTTTTCCACTTTTCTTGATGACATACAGATATAAATAATATCAAAATGTCAAATATAAAACAAGCTTTACAAGATCGTATTTTAGTGCTAGATGGCGCCATGGGTACCATGTTGCAAGCTTACAAATTTACTGAGAAAGATTTTAGAGGCGAGCGCTTTAAAGATTACCCAACACCACTACAAGGTAATAACGATTTATTGTCTATTACTCAGCCAGAAGCTATTAAAACCATTCATGGGAAATATTTTGAAGTAGGTGCAGATATTGTTGAAACCAACACGTTTTCAGGAACTACTATCGCTATGGCTGATTACCAAATGGAAGATTTGGTATATGAACTCAATTACCAGTCGGCTAAAATAGCTAAAGAAGTTGCTGATGAATTTACTGCTAAAGAACCTCATAAACCTCGGTTTGTTGCAGGATCTATTGGGCCAACAAATAGAACGGCGAGTATGTCGCCAGATGTGAATGATCCTGGCTATAGAGCGGTAACATTTGATGAATTAAGAATGGCTTACAAACAACAAGTCGAAGCTTTAGTAGATGGTGGTGTGGATTTATTATTAGTAGAAACGGTTTTTGATACGTTGAATGCTAAGGCAGCATTATTTGCAATTGAAGAGGTGAAAGATGAAAGAAGTATTGATATTCCAATTATGTTAAGTGGAACTATTACAGATGCTTCTGGAAGAACATTATCAGGACAAACAGCCGAGGCGTTTTTAATATCAGTATCTCACATTCCATTATTATCTGTTGGGTTTAATTGTGCATTAGGTGCAAATTTATTACAACCACATCTAGAAGCGATTGCCAATAAAACAGATTTTGCTATTTCTGCACATCCAAATGCAGGTTTGCCAAATGCTTTTGGAGAATATGATGAAACTCCAGATGAAATGGGCGAACAAATCGAAGAATATCTAAAAAAGGATTTAATAAATATTATTGGTGGTTGTTGTGGTACATCGCCAGAGCATATTAGAGTCATTGCAAATATTGCAGCTAAATACAAACCACGTCGTGCTGAATTGGTTTCAGCATCACATTAGATTATAAGTTATGATTCTAGAAGTAGCCACATTAAATATAAAAGAAGGGTTATCAGAAGCTTTTGAAACTAATTTTCAAAAAGCAGAAAAAATTATTGCTTCAATGAAAGGTTACCTCTCGCATCAATTAAAAAAGTGTATCGAGCAAAACGATAAATATATTTTATTAGTGAATTGGGAAACGATAGAAGATCATGAAATTGGATTTCGTAAATCTGAAGAATATCAAGAATGGAGAGCGTTATTGCATCATTTTTATGACCCATTTCCAACAGTAGAACATTATAAGTAATGAAAATAAAACAAACGAAATTCATGAAGTTGTCCGGCTTAGAACCGTTGGTTTTAAACGAAAATAGCAATTTCATAAATGTTGGAGAACGTACTAATGTTGCGGGTTCTCGAAAATTTTTACGATTAATAAAAGAAGAAAAGTTTGATGAAGCTTTAGATATTGCGCGTCATCAAGTGGATGGTGGGGCTCAAATCATAGATATTAATTTTGATGATGGTTTAATTGATGGAAAAGAAGCGATGATTCGTTTTTTAAATCTTATAGCTGCCGAGCCAGATATTTGTAGAGTACCTATCATGATTGATAGTTCTAAATGGGAAATTATTGAAGCTGGACTTCAAGTGGTGCAAGGAAAGTGTGTAGTGAATTCTATTTCGCTTAAAGAAGGTGAAGACAAATTTATTTGGGAAGCAAAACAAATAAAAAGATATGGAGCAGCAGTAATTGTAATGGCTTTTGATGAAACTGGACAAGCAGATAATTATGAAAGGCGTATTGAAATTGCAACACGTTCCTATGATGTTTTAGTTAACAAAGTAGGGTTCCCGTCAGAAGATATCATTTTCGATTTAAATATTTTTCCTGTTGCTACAGGTATGGAAGAGCATCGAAAAAATGCTATCGATTTTATTGAAGCTACACGTTGGGTTCGCCAAAATCTTGAAAACGTTAGTGTAAGTGGAGGTGTGAGTAACGTGTCTTTTTCTTTTAGAGGGAATGATGGTGTTCGTGAAGCGATGCACTCAGTGTTTTTATATCATGCGATTCAAGCGGGTATGAATATGGGGATTGTAAATCCTGCGCTTTTAGAGATTTATGATGATATTCCTAAGGATTTGTTGGAGCGTGTAGAGGATGTTATTTTAGATAGAAGAGACGATGCAACAGAACGTTTATTAGATTTTGCTGAAACAGTAAAGGGCTCGAAAGTAGAAAAAGGATTAGATTTAACTTGGAGAGAAAATCCATTACAAGATAGAATAACGCATGCTTTAGTAAAGGGTATTGATGCCTTTATTATTAAAGATATTGAACAAGCAAGAGAAAAAGCAGATAAGCCAATTGAAGTGATTGAAGGTCATTTGATGATTGGAATGAATGTGGTTGGCGATTTATTCGGTGCTGGCAAAATGTTTCTACCGCAAGTAGTAAAATCTGCTCGAGTCATGAAAAAGGCAGTAGGCTATTTGAATCCTTTTATTGAAGCTGAGAAAGGAGATAAACAAGAGCCTGTTGGGAAAATATTAATGGCAACTGTAAAAGGTGATGTGCATGATATTGGTAAAAATATTGTGAGTGTGGTTTTAGCTTGTAATAATTACGAAATAATTGATTTAGGGGTTATGGTATCACCTGAAAAAATTATTGAAACAGCCATAAAGGAACGTGTTGATGCTATTGGTTTATCTGGTTTAATTACACCATCACTTGATGAAATGGTGTATTTAGCGAAGGAAATGCAACGTCAGAATTTTGATTTACCATTACTTATAGGAGGTGCAACAACATCAAAAGCACATACGGCAGTTAAGATTGATACGCAGTATAAAAATGCTGTGGTTCATGTAAATGATGCCTCAAGAGCCGTAACGGTTGTGGGTGATTTGTTGAATAAAAAAACTTCGCATGAGTATGTAGCAAAAATGAAGACGGATTATGATGAATTTAGAACCAAGTTTTTAAAACGAGGTAAAGAGAAATTGTATATATCGATTAATGAAGCACGAGATAGAAAGTATAAAATTGATTGGGAAACTTCTGAAATTGTAAAGCCCAAAGAGTTAGGAGTTCAGATTTTAAAACAATTGAGTTTAAAAGAGTTAGTGCCATTTATAGATTGGAGTCCGTTTTTTAGAAGTTGGGACTTGCATGGTAAATTTCCAGATATTTTGACGGATAAGGTTGTTGGAGATCAAGCTACAACTATGTATGAAGAAGCTCAGGAAATGATTCAAGAGATTATTGCAAAACAACTCTTAAAACCTAAAGCAGTTTTTGGATTGTTTGAAGCGAACTCAATTAATGAAGATGATATTTCTATTCAGAAAAAAGGTAAAGAAGTTGCTGTTTTTAGAACCTTGCGTCAGCAATTAAAAAAGCGTGAAGGTATTCCTAATCATGCTTTATCAGATTTTATTATGCCAAAAGAAACTGGTAAAAAAGATTATATGGGAGCGTTTTGCGTCGGGATTTTTGGAGCGCAGGAATTAGCAGATAGTTACAGAGATAAAGAGGATGATTACAACGCGATAATGGCACAAGCCATTGCGGATAGATTTGCTGAAGCTTTTGCAGAATATTTACATAAGCAAGTGAGAACAAAACATTGGGGTTATGCCTCAAATGAAGATCTTTCTAACCAAGATTTGATAAAAGAAAGCTATAAAGGCATTCGGCCAGCGCCAGGATATCCTGCATGTCCGGACCATTTAGAAAAAGAAACGATTTGGGAATTGTTAGAAGTTGAAAAATTAATTGGTGTAAAATTAACCGAAAGTTTAGCGATGTGGCCAGCGGCGGCAGTATCGGGTTATTATTTTGGAAACCCAGAAGCTAAATATTTTGGTTTAGGTAAAATTACGGATGACCAAGTAACGGATTATGCTATAAGAAAAGGTATTGCAAAGGAGAAAGCTAGAAAGTGGTTACACCCGACTTTAGCCGAAGAGTGATCATGGTTTAGCGATTGCAACCGTTCGAATATCTGTTGATATTCTTAACCTTTTTTGAAGCACGAAAAAAAGATATAGAGGAAAGCGCGACCCTTGTGGTAACGCAAAAAAATTAAATATTGATAAGGTTCTCTCAATTGTGAGAATGACAAAAGTTAATCGATGAAAGTAACAGATCACATAAAACAGGCAAACGGAAAAACTTTGTTTTCGTTTGAAATTATACCGCCACAGAAAGGTAGAAATATTCAGGAATTGTATAATAATATTGACCCTTTAATGGAGTTTAAGCCACCATTTATTGATGTAACAACATCTAGGGAAGAGTATATTTATATTGATAAAGGTGATGGGCTTTTGGATAGAAAAGTGACACGTATGCGCCCAGGAACGGTTGGTATTTGTGCTGCTATTAAGCATAAATATAATGTGGATACTGTGCCACATGTGCTATGTGGAGGTTTTACAAGGGAAGAAACAGAATATTTGTTGGTTGATTGTCATTACCTTGGTATTGATAATGTTATGGCGTTACGTGGTGATGCAATGAGCCATGAAAAATACTTTGAAGCCTCTAATGGCGGACATAAATTTGCGACTAATTTGGTGGCGCAAATTCAGAATTTAAATACTGGTAAATATTTACATGATGTTATTGAGTCTGAGCATAAATCGAATTTTTGTATTGGTGTTGCTGGTTATCCTGAAAAACACATGGAAGCTCCTTCTTTACAAACAGATTTGAGACGACTTAAGGAAAAAGTGGATGCAGGAGCGGATTATGTTGTGACACAAATGTTTTTTGATAATCAGAAATATTTTAAGTTTCTAGATGCAGCAGCAGCTGCGGGTATTAATGTACCTATTATTCCTGGAATTAAACCCATAGCGGTTAAGCGTCATCTACAATTATTACCTCAAGTTTTTAAAATTGATTTGCCAGAAGAATTGATTACCGAAGTTGAAAAATGCAAAGATAATAAGGCGGTAAGGCAAGTTGGTATTGAGTGGGCTATTAAACAATCTGAAGAACTTAGAAAAGCGGGTGTGCCCGTATTACATTATTACTCAATGGGTAAAAGTGATAATATAAAAGCTATTGCATCAAAATTATTTTAATAATTAAGTTATTTTTGCGGCGTAAAACCTATTTATGCGTCAACTGTTTTTATGTGTTTTTTGTTTAGCTTTTGGCTTTTCTTTTTCTCAAGACAAGACACATACATCCTATGTTGACGTTAACTATTTTCAAGGAAATATAGCGCTTCACAATAACGAAATTCTCCATTTGATTAAAGGACATCCTGAAGGCTTTATTTTAGGTTGGAATAAAAAAACATTTGGTTTTAAAGACTGGGAACAGCGTTATAATTATCCAGATTACGGATTTTCTTTGGCTTATCAAAACATGAAGAATGATGTTTTAGGAAATAATTTTTCACTTTATGCACACTATAATTTTTACTTTTTAAAGCGAAACTTAATGTTTCGAATTGGTCAAGGTATGGCTCATAATACCAATCCCTATAACAGAGAAACTAACTTTAAAAACGTAGCATTTGGCTCTAAATTTGGGAGTAGTACTTTTGTGATGTTGAATTATAAAAAGGAACGTATTTTTGATAAGTTTGGTTTACAAGCCGGGTTTTCTTTGATTCATTATTCTAATGCTAATGTGAAATCGCCAAATAACGGAACGAATTCTATAACATATAATGTAGGTGTGACTTACAGCTTAGATGATGAAGATTTAGAATATCAATACACTATTGATAAAAAACAAGATCAAGTTTTTTCTGAACCTATTAAATATAATTTTGCTTTTAGAACAGGAATTAATGAAAGTGATATTTTTGGAAGTGGGCAATATGCGATGTATGTCTTGTCTGCTTATGCCGATAAGCGGATAAATAAATCAAGTGCTTTGCAATTAGGAACAGATGTGTTTTTCTCAAACTTCTTAAAAGAATTCATTTATTATAGAAGTGTTGCGTTTCCTAATCAGGGTGTCTCTGGAGATGAAGACCATAAACGTATTGGTATTTTTGCTGGGCATGAATTGTTTCTAAATAAAACATCGTTAATTACACAATTAGGTTATTATGTATATTATCCTTTTGATTTTGAAGGTAGGACATACGTTAGGATAGGTTTGAAACGGTATTTTGCTAAAAAGTGGTTTGGTGCTTTAACACTCAAATCTCATGGTGCTAAAGCAGAAGGTGTTGAATTTGGAGTAGGCGTAAGATTATGAGAAAATTATCATTCATATTATCATTTTTATTAATTATCGCTTGTGATATTGAAGATACTGGTGACTGTTTTCAAAAGGCTGGACCTATTATTCAACAGGAAATAATCGTTTCAAGTTTTGATAAGGTTTTAGTGAACCGAGATATTGAGTTAATTATTAAAGAAGGAATTACTCAAAGTGTGATTATTGAAACGGGAAAGAATTTGATTAATGATGTTGTGGCTGAAGTTGTTGATGGCAGATTAACTTTAACTGATAATAATACGTGTAACTATATTAGAGATTATGGTATTACTAAAGTTTATGTAACATCCTCTAGTATTACTGAAATACGAAGTTCAACACAATATGAAATAAGTTCTGATGGTGTTTTAAGCTATCCTAGTTTAACAGTGTTATCTGAAGATTTTAGTGCTCCTGAATCTTTTAATATTGGTGATTTTAGGTTGCAAATTGACAACACTAATTTTAACTTGGTATTTAATAATCTATCTGTATGTTATATTACTGGACAAACAGATAATTTGAATATTACATTTGCAGCAGGAACTTCTCGATTTGAAGGCCGAAATTTAATAGCCCAAAAAGTTACTTTGTCAAACAGAGGTTCAAACGATATGATTGTAAATCCGCAACAAGAAATTAAAGGTAAAATTTCTGGTATTGGAGATGTTATTTCAGTAAACGTACCACCAATTATTAATGTTGAAGAAGTTTATAGAGGACGATTAATTTTCGAATAACTCCATCGATTGTTTTGCAATTTCTAGTTCTTCATTTGTTGGGATAACTAATACTTTTACTTTTGATGCATCAGTGCTAACAACGGTCAATTTGTCTGGTCTTACTTGATTTTTATTAATATCTAGAATTATTCCTAAATAGTCCAAATCTTCGCAAACGCGTTGTCTCATTTCAGGTGAGTTTTCGCCTATACCGGCAGTAAAAACAATAGCATCCAACCCGTTCATGATTGCAGCATAACTTCCAATATATTTTTTTATGCGATAAGCATTCATTTGTAAAGCAAGCTTACAATCTTTATTTCCTTTTTCGGCTCCAGCTTGAATATCTCTTAAGTCGCTAAACCCTGTTAAGCCCAACATACCACTTTTGTTTTGTAAAAGTGAATTGATTTCATCTAGACTATAATTGAATTTTTTTGCTAAATGAAATATTATAGATTGATCAATATCTCCAGAACGTGTACCCATAATAAGTCCGTTAACTGGTGAAAACCCTAATGTATGGTCAATACTTTTTCCGTTTTTAATAGCAGTCATACTGCAACCATTGCCCAAGTGAATTGTGATAATTTTTGAATTTTGTTTCCCTAAATATTCAATAGCTTTTTCTGAAACGTATTTATGACTAGTTCCATGAAAACCGTACAAACGAATATTGTGTTTTTCTAAAAACTCATTTGGAATGGCATATTTATAAGCATGCTCAGGGATAGATTGATGAAAAGCTGTATCAAAAACAGCTACTTGTTTTGCGTTTGGAAATATAGCTTCAGCAACTTCAATACCTTCCAGATTTGCTGGATTGTGCAAAGGTGCTAGCGAAGACAGTGCTTTTATTTTTTCTTTAACAACTTGAGTGATTTCAGTTGTATTACTAAAATGTTTTCCACCATGAACAACACGATGCCCCACAATATCAATGGCATCTGAAGATTTGATAATACCAGTTTCTTTATCTAATAATTGTTTAGATAACAATTCTAAACCAACTTTATGGTTTGGTATAGCAGCAACAACTTCAATAGTATTTTTGTCAGTTTTGAATATGAATTTGGCGTCATCAAAACCAATACGCTCAATTAAACCAGAACAAAGAATCTTTTTTTCTGGCATTGAAAATAATTGAAATTTTAAGGAAGAACTTCCCGAATTTAAAACAAGTACTTGCATAAGTTAAAAGTCTTGGGCTTGAATTGCGGTTATAATTACAGTGCTATAAATATCATCAGCAGTACAGCCTCTGCTTAAATCGTTTACCGGTTTGTTTAAACCTTGAAGCATTGGTCCAATAGCTAATGCTCCGGTTTCGCGCTGTACCGCTTTATAAGTATTATTACCTGTGTTTAAATCAGGAAAAATTAAAACACTTGCTTGTCCTGCAACTTCAGAATCAGGTAATTTGCTTTTACCAATACGCATATCCACTGCTGCGTCATATTGTATAGGACCTTCAATTTTTAAATTTGGTGCTTGTGCTTTTGCGATTTCGGTTGCTTTTCTAACACGTTCAACATCTTCACCTTTACCAGAGGCGCCAGAGGAATACGATAACATAGCAACTTTGGGTTCAACGCCAAAACCTTGAGCAGTTTTTGCTGATGAAATAGCAATTTCAGCTAATTGCTCTGCATTAGGATTTGGATTAATTGCGCAATCTCCAAAAATTGAAACGCGATCTTCTAAACACATAAAGAAAACCGACGATACAATGTTAACTCCTGGTTTAGTCTTTATAAATTGTAATGCAGGGCGTAAAGTGTGGGCTGTAGTATGCACAGCACCAGAAACCATACCATCTGCGTGCCCTTTATAAATCATCATGGTGCCAAAATACGATACGTCCGTCATAGCATCTTTAGCCATGTCTAAGTTTACACCTTTATGTTTTCTTAGTTCATAAAATGTATTTACGTAATCCTTAAAGTGTGGCGATTCGATTGGGTTAATAATATTTACATCATTAATGTCTAAAGATATGTCATAGTGTTCTATTCGTTCTTTAATTTTTTCTTTTTCACCAATTAAAGTTAACTCCACAACATGTGCATCAATCAATCTTGCAGCAGCTTTTAACACTCTTTCATCATCACCTTCAGGCAGTACAATATGTTTTTTATCCTTTAAGGCACGTTGCAACAAATTGTATTGAAACATTCTTGGCGTAAATATATCGGATCTAAACGTGATTAAATCGTTGGCTAATTTATCAGTATCAACATGCTTTTCAAAGGTTGCAATTGAGGTCTCGATTTTTTCGATATTTTCGGCATAGATCCTAGACTTAATTTTGCCTATTTCATTGGCGACAGAGAAGGTTCCTCCTTTAACGCTAATTATTGGAACTATACTTGATAACCCTTCAATTAGTTTTAAAATGGATTCTTCGGGCATTAAACCACCTGTTAAAATAATTCCAGAAATTTTTGGATAGTTTTTTGATCTATTGGCTTGAAGTGAGCCTAAAATAATATCTGCTCTGTCTCCTGCTGTTATTACCAAACAATCGTCTTTTAATTGGTTAAGATAATTACGGAGTTGCATTGTGGCCACATTAAAGTTATCAACTTGATTATTTAGCATGTCATGGCCAAAAAGAATATTTCCTTTCAATGTTTTTACAATTTCCTTGACTGTAGGACTGGCTAAACTATTGATTTTCGGAATTACGGTAATATCTGTACCACTATTTATTCGTGCTTTTAAAAGCGATTTTAAAGTCGATACCTCATCTGGATTGATTTTGTTGGTCATTATTGAGAGCACATCTACTTCTTCTTTAAAAGTATCATGCGCCAACTGAACATTATCAACGACATCAGACAGCAATTTCCCATCACCTTGTGAAACAATTATGGCAGGTAACCCTAAATTTTTAGAAATTAAAAGATTAATATCTAATTCTAAGCTGGAATTTTCATGTGAAAAATCAGTTCCTTCTACCAAAATAAAATCAAAACGCTCCTCAAGATTTTTGTACTTCTTAATGATTTCGTCAATAACTTTACCAGATTTTCCTTGGTTATATAAATCTAGAACCTGACTTCTTGTAAAAGCATAGGTTTTTTTATAATTAATGTCAATTTCAAAATAAGATACGACGGTGTTAATATGGTTATCCATTTCACCAACTTTGATGTCTTCAATAATAGGTCTAAAGTATCCTACTTTGGCAGTTTTACCTAATAGCATTCGCATTAGGCCAAGTACAACAACAGATTTACCACTATTAGGCTCTATGGTTGCTACATAAATTCCTTTACTCATTTTAGTCTTTTTGTAGAATTACAAATATAGCTATTGCTCATTTTTATTACAATTTAACTATGCTTATTTAGTTTTTCACATTACAAAATTAATGTCTTAAAGGCGGGAGTATGATGATATTTGTCATACTTCAAAATATATTTAGAAAATGATAATGATACAGTTCTAATTATTTAGTCGTTAAATCTCTGAATAAAGACTCTAAGCTTGTGTTCTTTTGATTAAGTTGTAGAATTTTTAATTGATTATCATGTGCAAAATCAAAAACATAAGAGCGCATATCTTCAGAAGTTTTAAAAGTGATTTCATAAACAAAATCATGAGTATTAACTACTTTTTTTATATTTGGAAGGTTGAGTAAAAGAGAATCTTCTATACGATAATCGAACTCGACAATAACTACTTGTTCTTTTTCGTTTCTAAGATCTTTTAGCTTTTTGTCGGCAACAATTTTACCATTATTTATAATGATAACTCGGTCGCACATCGCTTCCACTTCTTGCATGATATGTGTTGACAGAAATACAGTTTTTGTTTTTCCAACAGATTTAATTAAGTTACGAATATCAATTAGTTGATTTGGATCTAAGCCCGTAGTAGGTTCATCTAAAATTAAAACTTCAGGATCATGCAATAAGGCATTAGCTAAACCCACACGCTGGCGATAGCCTTTTGATAACTGACCAATTTTCTTGTTAACTTCAGGCATGAGGCCGGTTAATTCAATAACTTCATTAATGCGACGTTTACTTACTCCGTATATGTTTGCATTAAATGCTAAATACTCTTTAACGTACTGCTCTAAATATAAAGGGTTGTGCTCTGGAAGGTAGCCAACACTTTGTTGAACTTGTTTTGAATTGGTATCTACATTATAACCATTTACTTTGGCGTAACCTTTACTAGCATTTAAGTAAGTAGTTAAAATTTTCATCATGGTTGATTTACCAGCACCATTTGGACCTAAGAAACCAACAATTTCTGGCTTATCAACTTTAAAAGAGATATTATTTAAAGCTTTTTGATTACCGTAAATTTTTGATACTCCATCAACTTCAATAGACATATATAAAATAGTTTGTTCAAAAATAATGATTATCCAATGTAATATGTGATTTACTATAAAATCTTTAAAACTTTTGATAAAAACTAAAAAAAGGTTTTATAGTATTTTGATTTCTTAAATAATTAATTACTTTAGCCACTCAATTATTACTATGACAGGACATTATACATATTTTAACAATTGGTTTTATTTCTTTTTTAGCAAAAGAATCGAGGCGTTGTGTGTATAATTTAAAACATAAATTAACATTATAAGTCTCGATGAAAATCGAGACTTTTTTTTGTTTAGCCGTTAATAGATTGAATAGGAACAATAAAAATTTTAAATTTTAAATCAAATTTTGATAAAAACAGTAGCTATACAAGGTGTAAAAGGATCATTCCACCACATAGTATCACAAGAGTTTTTTAGTAAACCTGTTGATTTTATTGAGTGTATGACGTTTGATAGCGTTGTAGATTCTTTAACTACCCAGTCATGCGATGCTGCAATTATGGCTCTAGAGAATTCTATTGCAGGTTCTATAATTCCTAATTATGCATTAATTGATAAATATGGTTTGCATATAGTTGGTGAACATTATTTGGATATTCAACATAATTTAATGGCATTGCCAAATCAAAGTATTGCTGATATTAAAGAAGTGTATTCACATCCTATGGCATTATTGCAATGTAAAGAGTTTTTTAAATCACATTCGCACATCAAACTAGTTGAAGATAAAGATACTGCCGAAGTAGCAAAACGGATTCAAGAAAAAAAATTAACTGGTGTTGGTGCCATTGCAAGTGTTGCCGCTGCTGAAATTTTTGAGTTAGATGTTTTGGCACATAGTATACAAACGATTAGGCATAATGAAACCCGTTTTGTAATAGTTAAACGGACCAATTCTGAAGTGCCAGAAAATGAAATAAATAAAGCTTCTATGAAATTTGAGGCCAACCATAAGCGGGGAAGTCTAGCTACTATTTTGAATGTGATGAGCGATTGTAAATTGAATTTAACAAAAATTCAATCTTTGCCAATTGTTGAAACACCATGGAAGTATGCCTTTTTTGTTGATGTTACGTTTGAAAGTTATGACGATTTCAAAAAAGCAAAGTCTATTATAGATATTATGGGGGAGGAATTTAAAGTGTTAGGAGAATATAAAAATGCTAAGTTATGATTGAGGCAGCGAACAGATTGCAAACTGTTGAAGAATACTACTTTTCAAAGAAATTAAGAGAAGTGAATTTGCTTATTGCAAGTGGTAAACCTGTTATTAATTTAGGTATTGGTAGCCCAGATATGCAACCACCAAAAAAAGTGTTGTCTGCTATTTCAGCAAGTTTTGAAAACCCTATTGCTCATAAATATCAGAGTTATCAAGGGCTTCCAGAACTTAGAGATGCTATATCAAGGTTTTATAAAGAACATTTTTCGGTAAACTTAAGTTCAGGCACAGAGATTTTGCCATTGATGGGAAGTAAGGAAGGTATTATGCATATTTCCATGGCATATTTAAATGAAGGAGATGAAGTACTTATTCCCAATCCAGGATACCCAACTTATCAATCTGTAGCAAAACTAGTAGGCGCAAAAGGTGTGCTTTATGAACTTGATGAGGCCAACAACTGGATGCCAAATTTTAAAGCTTTAGAACGCTTAGATTTAAGTAAAGTGAAGTTGATGTGGGTTAACTATCCGCATATGCCAACAGGTGCAAAAGCTAGTAAATTTGTATTTGAAGAATTAGTAGCCTTTGGAAAGCGTCACAATATTTTAATTGTAAATGATAATCCATATAGTTTTATATTAAATGATTCGCCTAAAAGTATTTTAAGTGTTGAAGGCGCAAAGGATGTGTGTTTAGAATTGAATTCTTTAAGTAAGACCTTTAATATGTCAGGTTGGCGTGTAGGTATGGTAATGGGAGCTAGCGAGCATATTAATAATATTTTGAAAGTAAAAAGTAATATGGATTCTGGTATGTTTTACGGCATACAAAAAGGAGCGATTGAAGCGTTGAAATGTTCAAATATGTGGTTCGCTACTTTGAATAATGTGTATAAAGAACGTAGAAATTTAGTTTGGCAATTAGCGGATGCGTTAAATTGTACTTACGATAAGGATGCATCAGGACTTTTTGTTTGGGCAAAATTACCAGCATATATAAAGTCTGAAGAGTTTATCGATTTGGTGTTAAAGGAGAATCATATTTTCATAACACCAGGAACCATTTTTGGAACAAAAGGAGAAGGTTACATCAGGTTTTCTTTATGTGCATCAACCGAAGTTTTAGAAGAAGCTATAGCTCGAGTAAAATAGTATGAAAAATATATACGCCATAGGAGTTGGTTTAATAGGAGGTAGTCTTGCTATTGATATCAAAAAGAATAATCCAGATGTGGTTATTCATGGTATTAGTAGAAAAGATTCAACCCTAGATAAAGCTTTGGAGTTAAAGCTAATTGATAAAAAGGCCACTTTAGATGATATTGAAAATGCGGATTTAGTAATTGTTTCAATTCCTGTTGATGCTACTGTTAAACTATTGCCTACTATTTTAGATAAAGTATCTGATACAGGCCTAGTTGTTGATGCAGGTTCTACTAAAGAAGATATATGTAAAGCTGTTGAAAATCATCCAAAGCGAAGAAATTTTTTAGCAATGCATCCTATTGCTGGAACAGAACATTCAGGGCCAACTGCAGCTATTGAAGGTTTGTTTCAAGGAAAAACGAATATTGTTTGTGAAGTTGAAAAAACAACATTCAAACTTCAAGAAAAAGCATTAAAGTTGTTTACTGACATTGGAATGCGTATTCGTTATATGAATCCTGTAGATCATGATAAACATATAGCCTACGTATCACATTTATCGCATATTAGTGCTTTTATGTTAGGAAAAACAGTTATTGAGAAAGAAAAAAACGAGCGTGACATTTTTGACATGGCAGGTAGTGGATTTGCTTCAACGGTGCGTTTAGCTAAAAGTTCTCCAGAAATGTGGACGCCTATTTTTAAGCAAAACAAGACTAATGTTATTGAAACGTTAGAAGAGTACATAAACAATCTCGCCCATTTTAAGAAGTTAATGGAACAAGACGATTTTGAGGCTATTTTCAGTGAGATGGAAAGCACAAATCATATTAAAGATATTTTAAAAGGAATTAGTTAAGAATAAAATTATGGAAAACAAAAAAGAAATGAGAACCTGGTTAGATGATTTAAATTTAGATCATCCGTTAGTCATTGCAGGTCCATGTAGCGCAGAAACGGAAGAGCAAGTATTAAAAATTGCTCACGAATTGAAAGATACAGACGTAAGCTATTTTAGAGCAGGTATATGGAAACCAAGAACACGTCCTGGTATGTTTGAGGGTGTTGGAGCATTAGGTTTAAAATGGCTTCAAAAAGTAAAGGCAGAAACAGGTATGAAAATTTGTACTGAAGTTGCAAATGCAAACCATGTAAAATTGGCTTTAGAGCATGATGTAGATTTACTTTGGATTGGAGCACGTTCTACCGTTAGCCCTTTTATTATGCAGGATATTGCAGATGCTTTGAAAGGAACTGATAAGCCTGTGTTAATCAAAAACCCTGTAAATCCAGATTTAGCATTATGGCTAGGAGGTATCGAAAGAATTTACAAGGCAGGAGTTAAAAATATAGGAGCTATACACAGAGGGTTTTCAACTTACGAAAAAACAAAATATAGAAATACTCCAGAGTGGCAATTAGCTATTGAGTTTCAAAATAAATTTCCAGATATTCCTTTAATTAACGACCCATCACATATTACAGGAAAAAGAGATATGATTTTTGATGTATCTCAAATTGCTTTAGATTTAAATTTTGATGGTTTAATGATTGAAACACATTACGATCCTGAAAAGGCTTGGAGTGATGCTGCCCAGCAAGTAACGCCATCAACCTTAGTTCAAATCATGAGAGATTTAAAAATCAAAAAAGAATCTAACGCTGAAGCAGAATATAACAGCGAGTTAGATAATTTAAGAGCGCAAATTGATGTGGTTGATAATCAAATTATCGATTTATTAGGGAAACGAATGAAAACCTCTGATGGGATTGGTGCACTTAAAAAACAAAAAAACGTGGCAGTTTTACAATCTAAACGTTGGAATGAGATTTTAGGTAAAATGGTTTTGGAAGGCGAGCAACACGGATTAAGTGAAGAATTTATTTTAAAGATGTTCAAGGCGGTTCACCAAGAATCAATTAATCATCAAGAGAAAGTTATTAACGGATAGTTTATTAAATAAATTATATAAAAAATGCCTCACTTAAGTGAGGCATTTTTATATTTAAGTAAAAGAAAAACTATTGCTTATTTCTTTTAAAAAGATAACGTGTTATAAAAATACCTTGACCATCTCCTTTTCCACCGTCGCTTTCAACACCACTAGTTACAAAAGCGAGTTCCCAGCCTTCTTCAATCATTGTATTAATTTTAGAAGTAATTATAGCGTCATTTGCAGCAATGTTTTGAAAACGAATACCGGCAACATTAAAAAAGTTTAATAATTTAGTTTCATCAAAACCTTTAACTCTTATTTCGCCACGCTTAGATTTGTTACGTGTATTTTTTTCATCGGTTTGAGTGCTAGTAAATTCTTTGTAGTCTTTCGTGTCATTAGCGCTAATAATTCTAGAACGACCTAAGCCACTAGGTATAATAGACTCAACACTTGTTACCACTTTGTATTCAACTTGAGCATTTGTTTCAAGGAAAGTAAATAAAGAAATAGCTAATACAATTAATAATTTTTTCATGTTCTTGGTTTTTGTTTTAAATTAATAATGACAAGATTAACCAATATCTATGCTAAAAAAAAATTTTTTAGCTTTACTTTTGAAAACACTATGACGGGACACGTTTATAAATCTACTGGAAGTTGGTACACGGTAAAAACCGATTTAGGGCATACTTACGAATGTCGTATCAAAGGGAAGTTCCGTCTTAAAGGAATAAAAAGTACCAATCCAATATCTGTTGGTGATGTTGTAGATTTTGAATTAGAAACTGATAACAATGCCGAAACGGGAGTTATTTATAATATTCATGACCGAAGGAATTACATTGTTAGAAAATCTGTAAACTTATCTAAGCAAACTCATATTATTGCGGCTAATCTAGATCAGGTATTTTTAATGATTACCATTAATAATCCGCCAACACTTACCAGCTTTATTGATCGCTTTTTAGTAACTGCGGAAGCCTATTCTATAAAAACCGTTTTATTATTTAATAAGATTGATACATATGATGAAGAAACACTTAATGAAGTTAGGTTTTTAGCACATATTTATAGAAAAATAGGATATGAATGTATTGGTGTTTCAGCCAAAACTGGAAAAAATGTAGATAAAGTTAAATCCTTAATGCTTAATAAAACGAGTATGTTTTCTGGCCATTCGGGAGTTGGTAAATCTACACTTGTAAATGCTATTGAACCCTCGCTAAATATCAAAACTAAAGAGATCTCAATACAACATAGTCAAGGACAACATACCACTACTTTTGCAGAAATGTTCGATTTAAGTTTCGATGCAAAAATTATTGATACGCCAGGAATAAAAGGGTTTGGTATTGTTGATATGGAACAAGAAGAAATAGGTGATTATTTCCCTGAAATTTTCAAATTAAAACAAGATTGTAAATTCAATAATTGTTTGCACCTGAAAGAGCCTAAATGTGCTGTAAAGGAGGCTTTGGAAAATGATGAGATTGCATATTCGCGTTACAGAAGTTATTTGCAAATGTTAGAAGGTGAAGATGAGCATTATCGAACAGATATTTGGGATAAAGAATGAAAGCGGTTATACAGAGAGTTTCAAAAGCAAGTGTAACCATTGCAGATATAAAAGTAGCTTCAATTAAAGGGGGGCTTTTAATTTTTCTAGGTATTGTAGGTGATGATACCCAAGAAGATATTAATTGGCTTTCAAACAAAATAGTGAATTTAAGAATTTTTGGAGATGAAAATGAAGTCATGAATAAGGCATTGGTTAATACAAATGGTGATGCGATTGTAGTGAGTCAATTTACATTGCATGCTTCAACTAAAAAAGGTAACCGCCCAAGTTATACTCAAGCGGCAAAGCCGGATGTTGCTATTCCGCTTTATGAAAGTTTTATAACTCAACTTGAAAAAGACTTAGGCAAAAAAGTGCATACAGGTAAGTTTGGAGCTGATATGAAAGTGGATTTACTAAATGATGGACCAGTAACAATAATTATAGATACTAAAAATAAAATATAGTGGCATCGATATTTGGTCATGGTGTTGTGGGGTTTACTATAACAAAGCTTATTGGTAATAAACAGACAAAATGGTTACTATTAGCAGCCATATTTTCTGCAATTTTACCAGATTTTGACGTTATTACTTTTAAATTAGGAATAGCGTATCAACACCCTTTAGGACATCGCGGATTTACACATTCTATTTTTTTTGCTATACTTTGGGCATTAGTTTTAATGCTTACGATTGGTAGAAACAATAAATTAATTTGGTTTTTGGTTATTTTTCTATCAACGATATCACACGGAATTTTTGATGCGATGACATCAGGAGGTGAAGGTATAGGGTTTTTTATACCATTCAATAACGATAGATTCTTCTTTTCATTTAGAGAAATATTAGTGTCGCCGTTAGGGATTAAAAAGTTTTTTTCCGGTTGGGGATTGCGAGTCGTTTTAAGTGAAATAAAATTTATTGTTATTCCATCCTTACTTATTTTGTTAATTTTAGGTACTTTAAAAAAATATAAATGAACATTGAAAACGCACAAAAAGAAGTTGATAATTGGATAAACGAACATGGTGTTCGATATTTCAATGAGCTTACCAATATGGCACAACTGACAGAAGAAGTAGGTGAAGTAGCTCGGATTATAGCCAGACGTTACGGAGAGCAAAGCGAAAAAGAAAGTGACAAAGATAAAGATCTAGGTGAAGAATTAGCAGATGTGCTATTTGTAGTGTTATGTTTAGCAAACCAAACAGATGTAGACTTACAAAAAGCCTTTGATAAAAGAATGGATAAGAAAGCAAAACGCGACCATGATAGGCATCATAATAACGAAAAATTAAAGTAAATTTGCGACTTCTTTAAATAGTAATTTATTAGAACATGCACGTTACACTTCAAAAATCTGCAATTGCCAAGCAGTCTTCTATTCAAATAACAGGTTCAAAGAGTGAATCTAATCGGTTATTACTATTACAAGCATTATATCCGGAGTTTAAACTAGAAAATGTTTCAAATTCAGATGATAGTAATTTAATGACGAATGCTTTAAGCTCTAAATCAGAGATTATTGACATTCATCACGCAGGAACGGCTATGCGTTTTTTAACAGCATATTTCTCAATTCAAGAAGGTAGAGAAACAATTCTTACGGGATCCAAAAGGATGAAAGAACGCCCAATCAAAATTTTGGTTGAAGCGTTGCAAGAATTAGGAGCTCAAATTAGCTATAAAGAAAATGAAGGCTACCCTCCAATAAAAATTACAGGAAAAAAACTTACCAAACATAAAGTGTCTTTAAAAGCTAATGTAAGTAGCCAGTATATTTCTGCTTTATTACTAATAGCTTCTAAACTTGAAAACGGCTTAGAATTAACACTTGAAGGCGAAATCACATCTATTCCATATATAAATATGACATTAAGTTTATTGGATGAGATTGGTGTAGAATCTTCATTTATGGGAAATATCATTAGAGTAAAACCAAATACAACAACTTTAAAGCCAAAAACTTTCACTGTAGAGTCCGATTGGTCGTCTGCTTCATATTATTTTAGTATTGCAGCTTTAAGTGAAGTAGGAACAGAAATCAATTTGTCGTCTTACAAGGAGAATTCACTTCAGGGCGATTCTGCTTTAGTGAGTATTTATAAACACTTTGGAGTTTCTGCCAGTTTTAGTGAAAATAAATTAACTTTAAAAAAGGAAAAATCGAATTTAGAACCCCTATCTCTAGATTTGAAAAATGCTCCAGATATTGCCCAAACTATAGCAGTAACTTGTTTTGCTTTAGGTATATCCTGTGACTTAATTGGTTTGCACACATTAAAAATCAAAGAAACAGACCGTCTAGTAGCTTTAAAAATCGAACTTGAAAAATTAGGAGGATCGGTTGAAATTACAGACAAATCATTGCATCTATCAGCATCAAAAAGGATAAATCCAATGGTGTCTATAGCAACCTATAACGATCATAGAATGGCAATGGCATTTGCACCTTTAGCATTGAAAACTTCAATTATAATTGAAGATGCCATGGTGGTTTCAAAGTCTTATCCAACCTTTTGGGAAGACTTAAAATCCATAGGATTTAAAATAACTGAATAATAAACAGGTATTTACTTGACAACCCCTATGCGCAGATTGTATATTTGCATCCTTTCTAATTAAAAACACTAAATGACACGTATGAAATTATCACACTTCGGTTTCGAGTTACCAGAAGAATTATTAGCAGAATATCCTGCAGAACATAGAGATGAATCTCGTTTAATGGTTTTGAACAGAAAAGAGCAAACTATTGAGCATAAAATGTTTAAAGATGTTATCGATTATTTTGATGAAGATGATGTTTTAGTTTTAAATAACACTAAAGTATTTCCTGCAAGACTCTATGGTAACAAAGAAAAAACAGGAGCTAGAATAGAAGTATTTTTGTTAAGAGAACTGAATGAAGAACAACGCCTTTGGGATGTGTTGGTTGATCCAGCTCGTAAAATAAGAATTGGAAACAAACTTTATTTTGGTGATGATGATACCTTGGTTGCAGAAGTTATAGATAACACAACATCTAGAGGTCGTACACTGCGCTTTTTATATGATGGATCGTACAGAGAATTTCGTATTAAATTGAGTGAATTAGGACAAACACCATTGCCTAAATATATAAAAAGAGATGTAGAGCCTTCAGATGAAGAGCGCTACCAAACTATTTTTGCTAAAAACGAAGGCGCTGTTGCGGCACCAACTGCTGGACTTCACTTTTCTAAACACCTATTAAAACGTTTAGAAATTAAAGGTGTTAATTTTGCTGAGGTAACATTGCACGTAGGTTTAGGTACATTTAACCCAGTTGAGGTTGAAGATTTATCTAAGCATAAAATGGATAGCGAAGAGCTGAAAATTCAAGGGAAAGCAGCCGGAATTGTCAACACAGCTCTTAAAGAAAAGCGACGTATTTGCGCTGTTGGTACCACTGCTGTTCGTGCCGTAGAAAGTGCAGTATCGACAGGCGGGCAGCTAAATGAGTATGATGGATGGACGAATAAATTCATTTTTCCTCCTTACGAGTTTACTATACCAAACGCAATGATAACTAATTTTCATACACCAAAATCAACGTTATTGATGATGGTTGCAGCATTTGCAGGTCACGATTTTATAAAACGGGCTTACGATGAAGCTATCAAAGAAGGTTACAAATTCTATAGTTATGGCGATGCTATGTTAATCATATAATCATATAATATTCAAAATAATAAAGAGCCTCTTTTTTAAGAGGCTTTTTTTGTAAATTAATAGAGCATTACCCAGGGGTCGGGCTTTCGCTATATCTTTTAAAAGTCTTGTTTCAAGTATGAAGGATGTAGTTATCTACTTGTTTTTAGTTTCAATTTCAGCTTTTTAAAAGGATGCCGCTACAATCCCTAATGCGAGTTTCAAGTACCAATCATAATTATTAATTCATAATTCCTAATTAGAAAATCCTTTCCTTATTTTTGCATTCAGATGGAAATCAAGAAAAAAGACATACGAGCGCTAACGAAAGAACAACTTAGAGATTTCTTTGTAAAAGAAGGCGATAAAGCATTCCGAGGTAATCAAGTGTATGAGTGGTTGTGGCAAAAATCGGCACACACTTTTGAGGATATGACGAATGTCTCAAAAGAAACCCGTCAAATGCTGGAAGATAACTTTGTTATTAATCATATCAAGGTCGACCAAATGCAACGTAGCTCAGATGGTACCATAAAAAATGCGGTACGCTTACATGACAATTTAATTGTAGAGTCTGTTTTAATACCAACTAAAACCAGAACCACGGCTTGTGTTTCTAGTCAAGTAGGCTGCAGTTTAGATTGTAAGTTTTGTGCAACATCGCGATTAAAGCGCATGCGAAATCTAAATCCAGACGAAATTTATGATCAGGTAGTCGCTATCGATAATGAAAGTAGATTATATCATAATAGACCACTAAGCAATATCGTATTTATGGGCATGGGAGAACCACTCATGAACTACAATAACGTTATTAAAGCGATCGATAAAATTACATCACCAGAAGGTTTAGGAATGTCACCAAAACGCATCGTTGTTTCAACTTCAGGAGTGCCTAAGATGATTAAAAAAATGGCTGATGACGATGTTAAGTTTAAACTTGCAGTGTCATTACATTCTGCTATTGATGAGGTACGCACATCCATAATGCCTTTCAACGCTACTTTTCCTCTAAATGATTTAAGAGAAGCATTGGAGTATTGGTTTGCTAAAACCAAAAATAGAATTACTTATGAGTATGTCGTTTGGGAAGGTATTAATGATAAAATAAAAGATGTTGAGGCATTGGTTGAATTCTGTAAATTCGCACCAAGTAAAGTAAATATTATTGAGTATAACCCTATTGATGATGGCGAGTTTCAACAAGCCCATTCTAGTGCTATAGATATGTATGTAAAAGTACTTGAAGAAAATAATATAACGGTTACCGTAAGACGAAGTAGAGGTAAAGATATTGATGCTGCTTGCGGACAATTAGCTAACAAATCCTAAAATATTCTATTCTAAAACTTATATTTGAACTTCTTTAAACCAATTATTTGAAAGTAGTAGAACAAATAAAGAAGCCTATAGGCTATGAGATGGATCTTTTCGAGCAAAAGTTCCTGCTTTCTATGTCTAGTAAAGTTGCTTTATTAAATAGAATTACGCATTACATAGTAAACCGAAAAGGTAAACAAATGCGACCTATGTTTGTTTTTCTGGTGGCTAAAATGGTTGCAAATGGCGAAGTGAGCGAACGCACCTATAGAGGGGCATCGGTTATAGAATTGATTCATACTGCAACATTGGTTCATGATGATGTGGTTGATGATAGTAATCGGAGAAGAGGATTTTTCTCAGTAAATGCTCTTTGGAAAAATAAGATAGCGGTTTTAATTGGCGATTTCCTGCTCTCAAAAGGCTTACTACTGTCTATTGATAATAACGATTTTGATTTGCTAAAAATCATTTCAATCGCCGTACGTGAAATGAGTGAGGGCGAATTACTTCAAATTGAAAAAGCACGTAAATTAGATATTACTGAAGATATTTACTATGAAATTATTCGTCAAAAAACAGCAACGTTAATAGCGGCTTGTTGTAGTTTGGGCGCAGCTTCAGTTAAACCAGAATCATTGCATGTTGAGTCTATGCGTAAGTTTGGAGAGTTAATTGGTATGGCATTTCAAATAAAAGATGATTTGTTTGATTATGGTGATGAGCAAATAGGAAAGCCAACGGGGATAGATATTAAAGAGCAAAAAATGACCTTGCCATTAATTCATGTATTAAATCAAGCGTCTAAAAAAGATAAGAAGTGGCTTATTAATTCTGTTAAAAATCATAACAAAGATACCAAGCGAGTTAAAGAAGTTATTGCTTTCGTTAAAGATAATGGTGGTTTAGATTATGCCGTAAATAAAATGAAATCCTTTCAAGAAGAAGCCTTACAAATACTTAAAACGTATCCTGATTCTGATTATAAAAATTCACTAGAACTGATGGTGAATTATGTGATTGATAGAAAGAAGTAAATAAAATTTCCTTTAGTCAACAAGTTAAACTTAATATTAAACTAATTATTATTCTTATAAGCTTTCCTCTGCCATTCGTACCATTTGCCAGTATGGCGGCAAGTATTTATTTTTTTCTCTAAAAGATTTTATTTTGGATTCTGTTGAGGTTTTACATATGTTAAAACGGTCCACAAAATCATTGTTTTTCAATGCAGTTTGGGCATCCATACCTTCAGGGATAATACCATCTTTCCCAATTAAATTAAGGAAAAACGAATAGGTTTTAATGGTTCGAGCAATCGGGAGCAACCAATTATTGTAATCTAAATTTTCGCCTTCATTGGCACGACTTATCAAGGCATCCATAACAGCATTGTCTAAGTGGTCTTGAAAAAGAATGTCTTTATTTCTCCATTCGGCCACAACACTTAACATCGGGTCGTATTCCAAATCTGATGGCATTTGTGTAACAAAATTTTCCACACCAAAATCATTCAGCCAATTTATAATACCACTAGAAGAGATGGTAGACTCAAATTCCCATAGTTCTATTCCAGAATGCTTATAGGCATAAGATCCAACTTCTGAACAAAACATGGCCGAAGAATCATAATAGTCCATTTTAAAGTCATAAGGAATATGCCTAGTTTGAGATTCATTATAAATATATAAAGAGGCCTCATACGGGAGCATGGGATTTTCTATCATTTGAAGCAAATCGGCTCTAGGTCTCATAACCATAAACCTTAGTTTTTTATCATTTAAGTACTCATCAAGCGAAGCTAGGGCAACTCCTTTTTCTATGTGTGCTTCAACAAAATACGGTTCGTTAGTTTCTTTATCAATATGAATAATGGCAACATGTGAAAAATTTCCTGGATAATCATTCCCTCTTGATATAAAGGCAGAAACTTCTGCTCCACCTCGACTTATAAGTAAATCACCACTATGCACTTCAATTCCTAAAACAATTACTGAAGGAGTTACGGATGGTTCATTCGAAACAAACGTTGTTGTAATAAATTGATCATCACTAGACTGCAGTAAAATCTCTTCAACTGTAGCTCTCATACCATAAAGTATGCGATACGTTAGATTTCGTGTTAGCTCATGACCCATATCCCAAGAACGAGAATCATTTTTCATCTTTTTTCTTACTTGGTTATAGAACCGAATATACCAATCGGACTTAACCTTTTGTGCAGCAATTAATGGCGCAATATTAAAAAACCTTTTTTCAATGGATGTATAAAAAGGATCGTTGGGTTTTAGAAGTTTATCTTCATTTTCATTAAATATACTATCGGTTTCAATAGTCATCTTATTTACTATTGAATCCAAAGCTCCAGATGGAATTTCTTTTGCGTTTTTAAAGGAAACTTCTAATTGATCCCAAAGCTTATCCTGCCCCCAAATAAATGGATTTCGTGAAGCCATTTGTACTTCTTTCTGACTCTGAGGTATTGGAATTAGAAGCAAAAAGTATAATACGATGATCAGTAATACAAATTTTAAGAATTTCTTCATATGGTATTATTGTTTAGATAGATTTATTTTCTTTGAAATATTTTTGTAAGCAAATACTTTGGTCGTCTAAAAACTCTTCGATTTCTTCAATAAAAGATTCCATCTGTTTTTGACGATTTATTGTTAGATGAATAACTATAACGTCAGGTTCAGGAAGAATTCCGGTTGTAATGGTCCAAGTTAATGCATTAGGGCATTCTACCAATGCAAAACGCAGTCCTCCTCTAATACTGGTTCGAGTTAAAGTAAATTCTCCCCAAACACCTCCAACATTAGCTTCAGTTTTATTTTGATCACCAATAACAAAAATATCACTGCTAATAAATTCTAGATTTTTAATAGTTAGTTCATCTTGAATAGTCTTGTCTTGTGTCTTTACTTTGATAATTCGGAAAAACTCCATAATTAAATTTATTGTTCTTAGTAATTAGGTAATCAGTCAAGATTAATTTTTAATGATGGCCATCTTATTTATTTAGTTACGCTAGCTAGAACGAGCAATAAGTTACACGTTTTTAGCCTCTAGTTTAATTTAGTTCAATTGATATTTTTCTCACGTTTTCTTCAATAATATCTAGTAAAAGTTCTATGTGGACTAGATGCGTTCTAAATGAGACTACTGCAATTCGTATCCAAAATACATCATTTATGTTAGTTGATGAAAGAAAAATGCGCCCGTCTTTTTGAATAGCCTTAATCAATTTTTCATTGAAGGAGTCTGCCTTTCTATTTGTGGGTACATACCTGAATATTGCAATAGAAAGCTCGGGTTCCGGCCCAACTTCAAAGCCCTCTATTTTTTTTATTTTATCATAGAAATACCGAGTTAAGTATAGTTTTTCTTCCAATGCCGCTCTAAAAGGCTTTAAACCAAATAATTTAAGCGGTAACCACATTCTCATTCCTCTAAAGTGTTTTGTTTGTTCTGGTGATATATCTGCTGGTGAAATTTCTTCATCAGCATCAATAGTATCCTGCATGTAGTCAGCTAAATACTGAAATGCTTTTAATGATTTTTCTTTATTTTTAATAAGAATAGTACCAGTTCCAAACGGTAAAAAAAGTGTTTTATGAGGGTCGAGGGTAATAGAGTCGGCTTGCTGTATGCCTTCAAATTTAGAATTTAATTTAGTTACTAATTTAAAAAAACCACCATAAGCGGCATCAACATGAAACCATAGTTTATGTTTTATTGCGATATGAGCAATTGATTCTATAGGATCAACTGCCCCTGTATTAGTCGTTCCGAAAGAAGCATTTATAAAAAATGGCATCAAACCATTCTCTTTATCTTTAATAATTGCTTTTTCTAATTCATTTGCTGAAAGTCTTAATTTTTCATCTAAAGGAATATACCTAATTGGAGCTTCAGATAACCCCGCAATTCGGATAGCTTTTAATACAGAATGATGAGCCTGCTCTGATAGGTAAATTACAGATTTATCAAAATCTCGAGCTTTGATGTTATGAGCTTCCCTTGCTGTTACAAGTGCCACTAGATTCGCAATAGAACCTCCTGAGGTTAAATTGCCTGTAGCCTCATCAGGGTAACCCATAAGACGACACATCCAGCGAATAAGCATGTTCTCTAAACGAACTGCTCCAGGAGCAGCAAAAAACACTCCGGCATAACGATTATTAACAGCGGCAATAAAATCTCCAAGAGCTGACGGGTAAAGTCCTCCACCTGGAATATATCCCATATGCCCGCCAGAGGCCGGGTTTATACCTACTTCATCGATATTTTTTGTTATACTATCTAATAATGAGGTTAACCCCGTTGACTTCTCTTCAATATCTAGGTTGAATATGTCTTTCCCATTTTCGTCTGAGTAGAAAAAAGCTTTGGTAGTCTGCAGCTTGTTGATAAATGTGTTCGAGTAATCTAGAACCTTTGAATTCCATTTAGTTCTTTGGCTCAATCCCGGATCTAAAAGCATCGATAATTTTTCTAATTTTCTAATTTTGTCAATCATCGTTGTCGTTGTCTTTTTCCTGACTGTATTTCATAGTGTTTGTTTATTGCTAGTCGCCGGATTTTCAGTTCAATTGTCTTTCAAAACTACAAAATAAGAAATTTTGCGTTGTGTTAAATGGTGTTATGTGGTCTTCTGTTACACAGTTGATTTTGTCGAATCCATTTTTCAATTCCAATGTTAATTCATCTTCATTGTATTGTTTTATTTCAAGACCGCTACATTTTTTAGGTCCATTTTTGGAAAAGGTTCCAATTGTCAAGAATCCGTTTACAGATTTTCTTGCAGTTTTTAAATATTTTTTTATTTCTTCAGTCGTTGTAAGAAAATGAAAGGTTGCTCTGTCGTGCCAAAAATCAAAAGTCATATTGGGTTCAAATTCTGTAACGTCGCTTACAATCCAATTTACTTTATTTGCTTTTTCTCCAAGGCGGTCTTTTGCTTTTTCCATTGATTTGGCCGAAATGTCAAGTATAGTAATATTTTCAAATCCTTCATCAAGCAAGTAGTCCACCAGTTTACTATCGCCACCGCCTATATCAATTATTTTTGCAGTTTTCTTGAGTCCGAAAGAATGGATAAATTCAAGTGAAGTTTTTGGCGTTTCTTGCGTCCAACTAACTTGGTCTGGATTTTTAGTTTCATAAACTGTTTCCCAATGTTTTTTTCTATCTAATTTCATTGTTTTGTCTCTTTCTTTAGCTTGTGACTATCGATTTCTAAATTGCAGTTTGGCTATGAGAACGAAGATACAAAATGTGGAAGGTAATGAAGTGTGAAGTCGCACGTAAGTGTGAAAGCTATTATAAGCCTCGATTAGCGAATTTTTATTTAGAAAATTTATTAAGTGAGGCACTTTATCGGATCGATGGAATACATGTGCCAAAATATTGGTAGTCACGGAATTTTGGAGTCTTTTTTGGTTAGCTTTTTACTGATTGTATACCATTGGTCTTGTGCATGTAACTTAGCGCATAAAAGATGCTAATTTTTCGGATTAACACAGAATCAAATTATTCTAAATTTTGACAGATACTACAGAATCTGTTGTTCATGTAATGAGTGATTTGTCTAAAAAATAATCAATTAAATAAATTTATCACAATCAATAAATTTAGTTTTATTGTCAAGATGAGGTTTATATCTTGATGAATGTATAATTTTATCTTACTTTTACGTACACTAAAAATCTCATTTTTTGATATCACCTTCATCCATCGATCAAGTATTTGAAACCGCCCGCGTAGAGGAGGTTATTGGTGATTTTGTTCAGCTAAAAAAAGCAGGGAGTAACTTTAAAGGTTTAAGTCCCTTTAGTGATGAGCGATCGCCGAGTTTCATGGTGTCGCCCGTTAAGCAAATCTGGAAAGATTTCTCTACAGGAAAAGGCGGAACTGCCGTGTCTTTTTTAATGGAACATGAACATTTTACGTATCCAGAGGCTATAAGATATTTGGCTAAAAAGTACAATGTTGAAATAGAAGAAACCGAGCAATCTTCTGAACAAAAAGAAAAAGCAAACGAGCGTGAAAGCTTGTATTTGGTTAGTGAATTTGCCAATACATACTTTCAAAAAGTGCTGCATAAAACAGACCAAGGAAAATCAATAGGATTAAGCTACTTTAAAGAGCGCGGATTTACTGAAGAAACCATTAAAAAGTTCGATTTAGGATATTCATTAAATGAGTGGCAAGCGTTTACCGATGAGGCTCTAAAACAAGGCTATAATATTGATTTTTTACAAAAAACAGGACTTACCATAGTTAAAGAAGATAAACGCTTTGATAGATTTAAAGGTCGCGTTATGTTTCCTATAAAAAGTATGAGTGGTCGGGTTTTGGGTTATGGCGGACGTATTTTGATAACCGATAAGAAAGCAGCTAAATATGTAAACTCACCAGAGAGCGATATTTACCATAAAAGTAAGGTGCTTTATGGTATTTATCATGCAAAACAAAGTATAGCTAAAGAAGATAATTGTTATTTGGTTGAAGGATACACGGATGTGATTCAGTTCCATCAAACAGGGATACATAATGTAGTGTCTTCTTCGGGCACTGCCTTAACTTCTGAACAGATTAGACTTATAAACCGACTTACAAAAAACATAACCGTACTTTTTGATGGAGATGCTGCTGGTATGCGCGCATCACTTCGTGGTATAGATTTAATTTTGGAGCAAGGTATGAATGTTAGGGTATGTACTTTTCCAGAAGGTGAAGATCCCGATAGTTTTGCAAAACAAAATACGTTAGAAGAGTTAGGTTTATATTTAAAAGACAATGCCAAAGACTTTATCCAGTTTAAGGCTTCCATATTGTTCGAGGATTCTAAAAACGACCCTATAAAGAAAGCAGAAACAGTTAGAGATATTGTTAACAGTATTTCAAAAATTCCTGACCGCATTAAAAAAGAAATTTATATTCAGGAATGTGCTAGAATTATGGATATAAGTGAGGAAGTACTGTTTAGCACTTTGGCTCAAATAAATAAAAAAGAGTCTCAAGAAGAAAATAAACAATATCAAAAAGAACAAAAAGCCTTTGAAGTAGTCAAACACCAGCAGCCTATTGCAAAAGTTGATGTTCAGTATGTTTTAGAACGAAAAATAATTGAGGTTTTATTGCTATACGGAAATGAAACTGAAAATTTTGAAGATTTAGTTTTAAAAGAAAATGATAAAGGCGAATTGGTTTTAGAGCCTGTAATTCATCAGGTTAAAGTGTTTGAGAAAATTTTTTTAGATCTTCAGGATGATGAAATGCAATTTACGAATGAGCAATTTAAAAGTCTTTATTATACCATTATTGATAGGTTAAACCAAGATCAAGATTTTGAGTTGAAAATTTTTGTGAATTCAGTAGATCAAGATATGGCTAATGAAATTACTACCATTTTAATGGAAGATGAACGCTACGCTTTAGACGATTGGAAAAGGATGAATATATATCCTAAAGAAAAAATGCACACCGTAGCTCAATTGGTTAGCGAAACCATTTTAAGTTTACGATGCTTTTTAATAGACCAAAAAGTGAAGGAGTTTCAGCAAGAAACGCTGCAAAACAAAATAGACTCGAATAGAAATATACTCGAAGAAGTAAAAGACTATTCGGGTCTAAAAATGTTATTATCTAGAAAACTAAACCGTGTGTTATAACTGTTGGCTTAGTTTTGCTTGATTAACTAAATCAACTAAATTAGTAACCTTAAGCTTTCGCATTAGTCTAGCTTTGTACGTACTAACTGTTTTTTCGTTAATATCTAATTCCTTAGAAATTTCTTTATTTTTCCTGCCAATAGTAAGAAGTTTTAATACTTCTGCTTCTCTAGTAGATAGTTTCTTGTAAAAAGTACCACCTTTGTTTACTCTAGTACCAAAGGCAAGCTGTTGCGTTAAGTCATTGCTTAAATGAATACCGCCTTCATGTACTTTTAAAATGGCTTCATTAATAGTAATTACATTAACAGATTTGTTTATGTAACCAGCAGCGCCAGCTTTGATGGCGTTAATGGCATAAACTTCTTCTGGTTGTGCACTAAGAATAATGGTTTTAATGTCTGGAAAATCATTTTTCAAATAACGCAAAACAGTTAACCCATTTAATTTTGGGAAATCTGCTTCAGTTAAAATAATGTCTACAGGATTTTTCTTTACAAAATCCAAGATGGCTTCGCCATCATTTACACTTCCAACAACTTTTATGTCGGACGATGCTGAGAAAAGAACTTCGAGTCCTTTTCTGGTAATTGGGTGGTTGTCTGCTATTAATAATTTTATCATAATTGAGTAGCTTTTTTTAATAACTAATTAATTGAGAGATAGTTATGTTGAGAGAATAAGCTTGTTACAAAAGTATGACTTTTTTACAGATTCTGCAATAATTATGACAAATTAGTAGGGATTTCACAAATTGGAATAGAAATCATTTTATGTTTGTTAGAATTGTTATATCGTTTATATATTTTGAACACCTCTTGTTTTCTTCCTGAAAAGGCATCTGCAGTTTTTCCTTCATCATCCATTTTCATGGCCCATTCAAGTTCTGGATAAGAGGCTCCTATTTGATCTTCATCACTTCTTGTATCTCCAAATAAACCATCACTTGGTGCAGCTTTCATTATGGATTTAGGTACTTTTAAAAATTCACCTATTTCATAAACTTCCGATTTCAGCAAGTCTGCAATAGGGCTCAAATCCACGCCACCATCACCATATTTGGTATAAAAACCAACGCCAAAATCTTCTACTTTATTTCCTGTCCCAGCAACCAATAAGCCATAAAGGCCAGCATAGTAGTAAAGTGTGGTCATTCTTAATCTAGCACGAGTATTAGCTAAAGCCATATCAACTGTAGCTTGGTCACCATCCATAAAAATTTCAGTTTTAAACTCCTCAAAAACAGGTGTTAAGTCGGTACGTGTATCATCAACATTTTCAAAATGATTTTTAAGTTGAGAAATGTGCTCTTGGGCTCTCGTAACATGACTTTCAGCTTGATGAATAGGCATTTCTACACATAAAAGGTTGAGTCCTGTTTTGGCGCATAGTGTAGAAGTTACCGCAGAGTCGATGCCTCCAGAAACCCCAACAACAAAACCATTTACGCTAGCATTTGTGGCATAATCTTTAAGCCAATTTACAATATGATTTACAACTTTTTCTGTTTGCATTTTAAATGAATTTAAATCTAAGAATAGTACCTTTGTAAACAAAAATAACCCTTACGCTCAATTTATAAAAATTTATGCCATTTAAGTTTTCTATGAAATCCATATTTTTGTTTTTATTAGTTGTAATGATCGCTACTTCTTGTAAAAAAGATAAGACTTTGGAGCATGAAATAGCTAAAATTAATACAGATGTTCAAATAGAACGTTTTGATAAGTTATTTTCTAAAGTCACTTCAAACAAACTGGTGGATATAAAAAGGGCTTATCCTTTTATGTTTTCTGAAAAATATCCAGATTCATTTTGGTTAGCTAAGGCAAAAGACACCTTGCAAATTCAACTATTTAATGAAGTTGATAAAGTGTTTTTAGATATTGAAGACACTGAGACTGAAATAGAATCCTTATTCAACCATTTAAAATATTATTTTTCAGAGTTTAACTCGCCAAGAATAATTACGACCACAAATGATGTAGATCATAGAAATAGAATAATCGTTACAGATACTATTGTGGTAATTGCATTAGATTCTTATTTAGGAAGCAACCACGAGTTTTACGGCAGTATTGCTAACTTTTTAAAAGTGAATTTAAACAAAGAGCAAATTGTAGTCGACCTCGCTAACGAATATGCAAAAAAACATACCTATCATCCAGAACGTAAAACCTTGCTAGATGAAATGATTTACTTCGGGAAGCTATTATACTTTAAAGATGTTATGGTGCCTTTTAAAACGGAAGCTGAACGCATTGGTTATAGTGAAGCTGAACTGAATTGGGCCATTACAAACGAAAGCTATATATGGCGTTTTCTAGTAAGCCGCGAATTGTTGTTTAGTACAGATTCTAAATTACCTCGCAGATTTATAAACCCTGCACCATTTTCTAAGTTTTATTTAGAGGGTGTCGATGCCGATTCTCCTGGGCGTTTAGGGCAATATATAGGTTGGCATATTGTTAGGGCCTATATGGAGCAGAATGAAGCATCTTTAAAAGATATGCTTATAAAAAGTACCGAAGATATTTTTAATAATTCAAAGTTTAAACCACGTAAATAATGGCAAATACGATTACTTCTAAAATAGAGCTTAATGTTGAATTGGATGAAAACCGAGTACCAGAAAAAATACATTGGACGGCTCAAGATGGTGGTATAACTAATGAGGAGGCCAAAGCCATGATGCTTGCCGTGTGGGATGCTAAAACCCAAGAGACTTTGCGTATTGACTTATGGACAAAAGAGATGCCAGTTGATGAAATGAAAGTGTTTTTTCATCAAACTTTAGTGGCTATGAGTGATACCTTCTATAAAGCCACTCAAGACGATAAAATGAGTGCTACCATGAAAGATTTTTGCGATTATTTTGCTGAAAAACTTGAGTTGAAAAAGTAATTATTGAAGATCGAACACTGATTCCATTTGCAATAATCCTAAATTCTGGTTTTAACTTATTGTTTGAAATTAATTTAAAGACGCACTATAAAGTTCTGCAACTTGCAGTATACCGTTATTTGTTTTTCTTTAGCGTAACATATTTCAGCATTCACTGAGTTTAAATGAGCATCTCAAGCAAACCATCTAGTTGTCAGACCATACTGCAAGTTCGTTTCCTGATGGATAAATAAAATAAAACCTTCGACCACCAGGAAAAGAAAAAATATCTTCTGAGATTTCCCCACCTGATTTCATAATTTTACTTTTTATCAATTCAAGGTTTTTATGATATAAAATAATCAATGCACCATTTATAATTTCACTTTCAGTTTTTTCAAATCCTCCTTGAATCCCACTTTCTGAAAAAGCTAAATATGTTGGCCCGTAATCAGTAAAAGTCCAATCAAAAGATATAGTATAAAATTCTTTTATTTTTTCCAGGTCTTTAGCTTTGAATTCAACGTAATTGATGTGATTGTCATTGATATCCATTTCTATTTATTTAAGTTAACATGCTTTACTAAAATGGGTTGTAACTAATAGAATTATACTAACAAATATATTAAATAACGAGGTTAAATTAAGGGGTGACAAAATATTTTGAATTGGTTTATCTTTTGGAGTTATTGTTCAATATCTCGCATGTCTTTCTGCAAATGATCCAGATATAAAATGCCATTTAGGTGGTCTATTTCGTGCTGAAAAACAACAGATGTAAAACTATTTACGATCTCAGATTTATGTTCGGCATTCATAGTGTCATATTCAATAGTGATAGCATAGGATCGACTATTAAGTGTTTCTGTTCTGTCTGGAATAGATAAGCAGCCTTCGTTCAGCGTTTGTTTTTCTTCAGAATAAGAAACGATTTTTGGGTTTAAGTACACTTCAAAAGGAAAGTTTACTTTATCAAAGCGTTGCACCCAAATTATATTTTTTAAAATGCCAACTTGTGGTGCAGCAATGCCAACACCCATGGACATACTATCTCTTACTGTGGCATAAAGACGTTTTACAAAATTTCGTAAAATAGGGTCTTTTGGATTTGGTTTTATGTAGCTGCTTTTTGTTCTAAGCAGTAAGGAATCTTTTTTGCTGTTAATCTTATAGACCCGCATAGGGTTTGAGCTATCTGCATTCATTATGAGTTTAGCTTCTTTCTCAGAAAAAGACTTTCTTACAGCGTTTTTAGTGCTCGAACACCCAACAATTAACATCAGAATAAAAATTAATAAGAAATAATATTTCATCACAGTAAAATAATTAAATGCCCATTATGAGCCGATCTACCATTCGTTGATGCGGTTAGAATCTAATTTGACAAAAATAAAAATTAGAATTGTAAAAGCCCAAAGACCAGAACCTCCATAGCTAAACATTGGCAGGGGTATACCAATAGTGGGAATTAACCCCATAACCATACCAATATTAATAAAAAAGTGAATGAAAATAATTGAAGCGACACCATAACCGTAAACCCTACTAAATTGCGATTTTTGTAGTTCAGCCAAATGCAGGATACGTATTAAAAGTAACACGAAAAGAACCACAACAGAGGCGCTACCCAGAAAGCCCCATTCTTCGCCAACGGTACTAAAAATGTAATCAGTGTGTTGTTCTGGTACAAATTTCCCTGTTGTTCTAGTACCTTCCATGAATCCTTTACCAGCAAAGCCGCCAGAGCTAATGGCTTTTTCGGATTCATTTAAATTATAAGCAAAAGTACGTTTCATTTGCTCAAGTTTTTGAGGGTCTTTTTCTAAACGTAACCATAGACTTATTCTATCTTGCTGATGGGGTTGCAAAATACTTTGATAAAAGAATTTTACTCCAAACGAAACAGCAATAGCAACTAAAAGAATTAAGATGGATTGAAATATCTTTAACTTTTTTTTGCTTAAAAAATGAAAACCAATTAGAAACAATAAGGCAAGAATAGACGTTTTTGTTGGTCCGAATTTTAATGAGATAATGGATAATAAAATAATATAAACACCAATAGTTAAATAATATTTTGGCAAGCCTTCGCGATATAAGACGAAAAAGAAAGCGGCATAAACAATAGTGCTACCCGTATCATTTTGAAGTAGAACCAAAATGGCTGGAATGATAATAATAACAAAGGTTCGTATTTGATCTTTAAACGAATTAATATTTGTGTTTAAATCACTTATGTATTTAGCTACTGCCAGTGCTGTAGCGGTTTTTGCAAATTCGCTAGGCTGTAAAGTCATCCCGCCAATTGCATACCACGAAGTCGCACCGTTTACGGTTTTTCCGAAAAGGAAAAGACCAACCAAAGACAACATAGAAATTATATAAATGACACTGGAAAACCGTTCATAAAATTTAGCATCGATAGCTAGTAAAAGGATAATTAAGCCGAAGGTTAAGAAAATAAATATGAGTTGTTTTCCGAAAGGTTGCGATAAATCAAAATAATTTATGGTGTTTCCTGTATGCGATGCCGACAAAATATTCAACCAACCAAAACCAACTAACAAGAAGAAAAGGATAACGGTAATCCAATCGAATTTAAAATGTCTGTTAGTATTCCTAACCATCAATTTTTAGCTTTATTAATTCTGTTTAATTCTTTTTTTAATCGATAATATTCCTGCTCTTCAACAATTTGAAAAGACGTATATCCATTAATTTTAAACGGCTTTCCAGATTGAGGTTTTGCGTATTCATTTTCAAGACTATGTTTTAAAAGCCACTCTTCTAAATCTTTTCTCGTTATGTACCCTTTTATGTGTCTTTCAATTAATAAACTAGCTACTTTACCTGCAAATCTACTTCCCCAATACCCGTTTTCAACAAACACAGCAATAGCAATTTTCGGGTTATCTTTAGGCGCAAATGCCACAAAAATGGAGTGGTCTGTTAATTGAGTTCTAAGACTGTCTATAATAGCAAAATTCTCAACGGTCCCTGTTTTTCCACAAATATCGATATCTTTAACTTGTAAAGAAGCTGCGGTTCCTTTTCTGTATACTTGTAACATACCTTCTATAACAGGTTCAAAATGCGGTTTGTCAATGGTAGTATATTTAGCTTTAGTAAACTGTTTTGGCAAGGATTGACCTTCAATGTTTTTTATTATATGAGGTGTGAAGTAATGGCCGCGATTTGCAATAGCTGCAATCATATTTGCCAATTGTATTGGGGTGGTTGCAACCTCACCTTGACCTATCGCATTTGATATGGTGTAAGTTGAATAAAATGTTTTTGGATAGATACGTTTGTAATAAGCTCTATCAGGAATTCTACCTTTTTGACCAACAAATAGGTCGTTATTTAGAAAATTACCTAAACCGAAACTTTGTGCATGTTTACTCCAGATGTCAATACCGTCGGAGGAACTACCATTCTTGTCTAGAATTTTCCTGTAAGTAGTAGCAAAATAAGCATTGCAAGAACGTTGAATACCTGTAATCATGTTGTTTCGAGTACCTCTGTTACAATGGCATTTCATAAACCGATTTCCATATTTGTAACCTGCATAGCAAGTCACGGTTTCATCAGGTGTTAAAACCCCTTCTTGAAGTGCAATTAAGGCATTCATTAACTTGAAAGGTGACCCAGGTTCATACACACCTTGCAAACTTCTGTTAAATAGTGGTTTTGCTATAGAATCGTTGTAAAGTTTTGTGAAATTTTTTGAACGATCTCGTCCTACCAAAATATTAGGATCGTATGTTGGGGCTGCAACCATGGCTAAAATTTCTCCTGTAGCAGGTTCAATAGCGATAACACCACCGCGTTTATTCTGCATGAGTAATTCGCCATAAGCTTGAAGTTCTGCATCAATAGTTATTGTAATATCTTTTCCTTGTTCAGGAATTGTATCATACTTACCATCTTTATAGGGACCAATATTTCTGTTAAATCTGTCTTTTTGAATAAACTTAATACCTTTAACGCCTCTAAGTGTGTTTTCATAAGAGGCTTCAACCCCTTGTTTGCCTTTTAAATCGCCCATTTTATAGTATGGGTCTCTATTTATATCACTATTATTAACTTCGCCAATATCGCCTAATACGTTAGCCCCAATGGTGGTTTCGTAATCTCTTAAAGAACGTTTTTGAATATAGAACCCATCAAATTTCCGCATTTTCTCTTGTAACACAGCATAATCTTCTTTCGATAGGTGCGACACAAATACTGAGGGTAGTCTTGGAGAATATCGTTTGGCCTTGTGGTATTTTTTTATGAATTGTTCTTTGTCAATTTTTAATAAAGAACAAAACTCTAGAGTGTCTAAAGGTTCAACTTCACGCGGAATTACCATCACATCATAAGATGGTTGATTAGCTACAAGCAAATTACCATTTCTGTCGTAAACAAAACCACGTTTGGGATAGTCATATACTTTTCTAATAGCATTATCTTCAAACAAACTATAGTTATTCGAATCGTAAATCTGCAAGTAGAAGAGTCTCGAAAGAAACAAAATGCCTACAGCAATTATAAAAATGAAAAGTAAAAATTGTCTCATTTCGATTTTCGAGTAAAAATTATTGTTACCACAACACTTATTATAATAGTGAATATACTTGAGAATAACGTTTTTTGGAAGATTAAAATTATTTTAGAAATGCTAAATATTTCTAAAGAAAATAAAACGAAGTGGTGTAATATTGTAAGAAGTGCGAAATAAGTGAGTTTTGAGCCAAAATCTACGGTGTTAAATTTTACCGATTGATGCTCATAAATCGTTCCGAAAGAAGATTTTAAAATCACAGGTCTTATGTAAGCTATAAATACTGAAGCGCCCGCATGAATACCTCCTGTGTCTAAAAACATATCTATAGTTATGCCTAAAATAAAACTTAGCATAATAAGCACTACGCGATTATTTTTTACAGGAAATAAGGCAATGAAAAGAATGTATATATATGGGTTTATATAGCCTAAAAAGTTAATATGATTCAAGATTAAAACCTGTATCAAGATCAAAGCAATAAATCGGATGGTATGTATTGAAAATATACTATTCATTTATTTATTGCTCAGTAAATTTTTAATTTCTTCTTTATTTACATTTTCAATAATGTAAACATGTTCAACACTTGTCATATCATTAAACAGCTTTACATTAATTTCATAATAATTTTCAGCTTGGTCGAGCTGAAATTCATCAATAACACCAATTGGTATACCTTTTGGAAAAATAGAGGACTGTCCTGATGTAATTATAGTATCTCCAATTTTAACAGGAGCAATTTTAGGGATGTCTGTAAGTTGTATGAATTCTGAAGAATCTCCATCCCAAATTAATGATCCTAAATGATTTGTTTTTTTTAATTTTGCACTTATACTAATTGTTGCATTTAAGATGGATATGACTGTGGAATAATTACTACTTGTTTTATCAACGATGCCAATAATACCTTTTGATGAAATAACACCAAAATCTTGTTTAATGCTGTCGTTCTTACCTTTATTAAGCGTTAAAATATTGTTACTTAATGAATAGCTGTTTTTTATAATACTAGCAGTGTAAAATTGATATGACTTGTCAAACATGAGACTATCAACATAAGCGGAGTCTGTTTTAATTTGATTATTTAGTAAAAGTGAGCGTAATCGCTTGTTTTCGTCTGAAAGCAGCCGATTTTGAGACTTTAAGTTGAAATAATTACTAGCGTTATTTAAAGAATTATAAACACCACCAGTTAAAAAATTAGCGGAATTTATAAACTTACTTTTATGGTAAGAATGTGATTGAATAGTAAATAAAAGAGAAAAACCAAATAGCAACAAGAACAACAAAAAGTTTTTGTTTCTTATTATAAAATTAATAATCTGTTGCATGATTTATAGGGGTCTCTATTTTATCAATACACTTTTGTACTTAGGTAAATTTTTAAGTGTAATACCGGTACCTCGAACTACCGCCCGTAATGGGTCTTCAGCAATATAAACGGGTAAATCTGTTTTTTGAGATAAACGTTTGTCTAAACCACGTAACATAGAACCACCACCAGCTAAATAAATACCTGTGTTGTATATATCCGCAGCTAATTCTGGAGGAGTTTGAGATAAGGTTTCCATAACCGCATCTTCAATACGAAGGATGGATTTATCTAAAGCTTTTGCAATTTCTCTATATGAAATTTGAACTTGTTTAGGCTTTCCTGTTAGTAAATCACGACCTTGGACACTCATGTCTTCAGGAGGTAATTCTAAATCTTCAGTAGCAGCACCTATTTGTATTTTTATTTTTTCAGCAGTACGTTCTCCCACATAAAGATTGTGTTGGGTCCGCATATAATATACAATATCGTTAGTAAATACATCACCAGCAATTTTAACAGATTTGTCGCAAACAATTCCGCCCAAAGCAATAACAGCAATTTCGGTAGTACCACCACCGATATCTACTACCATGTTTCCTTTTGGTTGCATAATATCAACACCAATACCAATAGCCGCAGCCATAGGTTCATGTATTAAATACACTTCTTTACCATTTACACGTTCTGCACTTTCTTTTACGGCGCGCATTTCAACTTCTGTAATTCCAGAAGGAATACAAATAACCATACGTAATGCGGGTGTAAAGAATCTCTTTTTTAAAGCAGGTATATTTTTAATAAACATACTTATCATTTGCTCTGAAGCGTCAAAATCTGCAATAACACCATCTTTTAGAGGACGAATGGTTTTAATATTTTCATGAGTTTTTCCTTGCATTAAACTAGCTTCTTGACCAACGGCAATTATTTTGCCAGAAATCCTATCGCGAGCAACTATAGAAGGCGCATCAACAACAACTTTATCGTTATGAATTATAAGCGTATTTGCAGTGCCTAAATCTATTGCAATTTCTTCTGTTAAGAAATCAAAAAATCCCATGTGCTATTAAAATTTTTAAGTGGTTTAAAAACGAATCACGTAAATGTAATAAAAGTTAATAAATATATGCCTTTTAAGAGGTTCAAATTCTTGTTAAAATAAAGGATGTGATTCTTATACGTTATTCATCGAATTTTAGACTATAAGAAATCGTTGAATTTTTAGTTTAAAAGCATTGAAAAATTTAAAGTATACGGACCATTAGTGTTTAAAATGACGCGTGCCAGTCATGACCATAGCAACTGCATTTTCATTACAGTAATCAATACTTAATTGATCTTTTATAGAACCACCTGGTTGAATTACGGCATTAATACCTGCATTGTTCGCTATTTCTACACAATCTGGAAACGGGAAAAAAGCATCGCTTGCCATAACGGCTCCGTTTAAGTCAAACTTAAAAGAACTGGCTTTATGTATAGCTTGTTCTAAAGCATCAACACGACTAGTTTGTCCGGTTCCGCTAGCGCATAATTGCTTATTTTTAGCTAAAACAATCGTATTCGATTTGGTGTGCTTACAAATTTTTGAAGCAAAAATTAAATCATCAATTTGAGATTGAGTAGGAGCTGTGTTAGTCACATTCTTTAAATCCTCTACTTTGTCTGTAATATTATTTCTATCTTGAACTAAAACACCATTTAAACAACTTCTTACGTTTGTTTTTGGCATATCTACTTCATGGATTTCTAATAAAATTCTATTCTTTTTGCCTTTAAGTAATTCTGAGGCTTCCGCGGAAAAAGAAGGCGCGATAACCACTTCACAGAATAATTTATGAATCTCTTGTGCAGTAGCATTATCAATTTCTTTATTACTTATTAAAACCCCACCAAAAGCCGAAACAGGGTCACCAGCTAAAGCGTCAACATAGGCTTGGTGTAGCGTGTCGCGTTGTGCTAAACCACAAGCGTTATTGTGTTTTAATATGGCAAATGTTGGTGCGTCGTTTGTGAATTCTAGCATTAAGTTAACTGCAGCATCAACATCTAAAAGGTTATTGTAACTTAACTCTTTACCGTGAAGTTTTGTGAATAATTCATCAAAATCTCCAAAGAAAAACCCTTTTTGGTGTGGGTTTTCTCCGTAGCGTAAAACTTTGCCATTAGTTTCGCTTATTTTTAAAACTACTTCATCATGATTTTTGTTGAAATAGTTGAAAATAGCAGTGTCATAGTGCGAAGATACATTAAAGGCTTTACCAGCAAAACGCTTTCTGTCTTCTTCTGAAATTGTACCATTGTTTGCTGAAATTAATTCTAAAAATTCAGCATAATCATCAACAGAGGACACACAAATCACATCAGCATAATTTTTAGCAGCAGCACGAATTAATGAAATACCACCAATATCAATTTTTTCAATAATATCTTGGTTAATAGCTCCCGATGCAACCGTTTTTTCAAAAGGGTATAAATCAACAATAACGACATCAATCTGTGGGATGTCGTACTCAACTAATTCTGCTACATCTCCATCGTGATTTTGTCTGTTTAAAATACCGCCAAAAACTTTTGGGTGTAATGTTTTTACACGCCCACCAAGAATAGAAGGATAGGAGGTTACATCTTCAACAGGAACAACTTTAATGCCTAAATCATTAATAAATTTTTCTGTACCACCAGTAGAATATATAGTTACACCTTGTTTGTCTAACTCTTTTACAATAGGCTCTAAGCCGTTTTTACTAAATACAGAGATTAATGCTGATTTAATGTTTTTTTCGTTGCTCATTGGTACTTTTTTATAGTTTTGGAATGAAATTGTTGATGTTTCTCAGGTTTTATTCTAAATATTCGCAAAAGTACCTATTTCATCTAATAAAATAAGCGCAGAATTATTGAAAAAGGTTCCAATTTTTTAACGAAAACGAGAAGTTGTTAACAACTATAAAATTTTAGCAATTTTTTCACAAACAAACTCTAAAAACTGTTCGTCTGCTTTGGTAAAAGGATCAGGAGTATTAGAGTCTATATCAATCTGACCAATATTTTCGCCATTAATAAAAATGGGAACTACAATTTCAGCTTTTACAGTAATGCTACAGGCAATATAATTTTCTTGAGCAGATACATCCGGTACTACAAAGTTTTCATTACTTAGTGCTACTTGTCCGCAAATACCTTTTCCAAATGGAATGATCGTATGGTCTGTGGGTTCGCCAACATACGGGCCTAAAAGCAATTCTTCTTTATTACCATTTCTAAAATAAAAACCAACCCAATTGTAGTATTCAATATGGGTTTCAAGTAATTCACAAAGACTTAGAAGACGTTCGTCAATAGTATTATTTGTATTAAAAATAATCGTTTCTACTTGTGGTTTTAGTTTTTCAAAAATCATAAATTCAAAAGTTTTGGTAAAAGTATCTAAAAAGGTGTAAATTCGATATCCAGATGTCATAAAATTAATCTCAATATTTGAATTCACTTTTTATAAAATACAAGTCGGTAATAAAATTCATCCTTACGTTTTTGTTGGTATATGCATTGTTGTCTGTGGTTAATAAATTATATCTACAATATTCTCATGGCTCAAAGTTTTACCCAGACTATATGACTAATTTGGTTTCTTTACAAATTGAAACGTTACTGAATTCTTTTGGTTATCAAACGCAAGTCGTGCCTCACCCGGCTGAACCATCAATGAAATTGATTTTAAATGGTAAGTATTTAGCACGAATCATAGAAGGCTGCAACTCTATTAGTGTTGTTATTTTATTTCTTTCGTTTATAGTTGCCTTTTCAGGAAAATTAAAAACTACTTTTTTCTATATACTTTCTGGAAGTGTTTTGATTTACGCAGTAAACCTATTGCGAATAGTTATTTTAACCTTAGGGTTGTATCATTACCCAGAATATAGTGATGTTTTGCATACCGTTATTTTCCCTGGTATTATATATGGAATGGTATTTTTACTTTGGATATTTTGGGTAAATAGATTTTCAAAATTGAATAAGAATAATGCATAAAGTAACTAAATACATTCTGCTTTTAATATTAGTGATGATGCTGATTTTGATTCGTTTTTTTGAAGACGTTTTGTTTTACGATCCTTATCTTGAGTTCTTTCAAAATGATTATTTATACATGGATAGCCCTAGGCGTGAAGTGGCAAAAGTATTTGGTTTTACAACGTTACGTTTTGTTTTAAACACGCTTATTTCATTGGCTATTTTATTTGTGGTTTTTAAAGATAAAAGCATTATTAAATTTTCGGTACTCATTTATGCTATTGCTTTTGTTGTTCTTATGGTTCTCTACTTATATTTTGTAGTTAACCCTAATCAAGAAGATTATTATTTGTTTTTTAATGTTCGACGTTTTTTAATTCAGCCTATATTTTTAATTCTGCTATTACCCGCGTTTTACTACCATAAGATTAAAAACTGAAAGCTTTCTATGTTAAACATTAGATAAAAATCTTATTAAAGCTTTTGTTTTTTATACTTTTGCATTGTGAATAAACGATTGTTACATAAAGGTTTTTCTGCTGTAATGGCATTGCTAGTATTATTTTCAACGGTTTCTTTTACTATTGAAAAGCATTTTTGCGGTGACGTATTAGTAGATGTTTCAATGTTTGTTGAAGCTGAGAAATGTGCTATGGAATCTTTAGAAACCCTTAAAAAGAAGACGTGTTGTAAAGATGAGATAGCTATTGTCGAAGGTCAAGATGAATTAAAAGTGTCAGCATTTGAAGATCTAGATTTTGAGCAACAACAAGTTATAACCGTATTCACTTATTCATACGTACATCTTTTTGAGAGTTCACCAAAACAAACGATTCTTCATAAAGATTATTCTCCCCCTAATTTGGTCTCCGATATTCAGGTTTTAGATCAGGTTTTTATCATTTGATATATAGATTTTTGTTATTCCCTTTATGAAGAGAATTTTATTGTCTTTTCGCTTTCGCGGAAATATAAAAAGATTTATTAATTCAAATTAAATTTCAAAATGAAACATACATATATAATTACAGGTATGACCTGTGATGGTTGCAGAACTTCTGTGGAAGACAAATTAAACGCACTTCCAGAAGTTGAAAAGGCTTCAGTTAATTTAGAAACATCCGAAGCTATTATTGAAATGTCAAATCACATTTCAACTGAACAATTACAAATGGCATTATCTGATAAATATTCAATTTCAGAAAAAAATATTTTTAAAACAACTTCAAGCTCTATAGACAAAGAAAAAAGTGATTTACATCAACTATTTCCACTGTTTTTAATATTTGCTTATATTATTATAGCATCTGCTTTACTAAATAAAAACCCTTGGGATATTAATGGATTTATGCTTGATTTTATGGGGCTTTTTTATGTAGTTTTTAGCTTTTTTAAGCTACTAGACTTAAAAGGGTTTCCAGAATCATTCAAAATGTATGATCCAATAGCTAAAGTAATACCCTTATATGGTTGGGTTTATCCCTTTATAGAAGTTGCTCTTGGTGTTATGTTTTTAATGCGAATTGAAACTCCAATAGCATTGATTATAACCTTAATTGTTTTAGGAATCACCACTATTGGAGTTACAAAAACATTGCTTGATAAGAAGTCAATTCAATGTGCCTGCTTAGGAACCGCCCTAAAGCTTCCTATGACTAAAGCAACTTTTATTGAAAATAGTATTATGATAGTAATGGCTATTGTGATGCTAATTAAAACCTGTAATTAAATGAAACAAATTTTATATATACTATTACTAGTTCCGACTATAGTTTTTTCCCAAGGAAGTATTTCAGGAGTCATATTGGAATCAAACGATAAAAACCAAGAGATAGGCTTAGCTGGAGCTAACGTGTATTGGTTGGGTACTGAAGTTGGAACAGTAACCGATATTGATGGTAACTTCGCGCTATCATACAAATCAGAATACAATAAATTGGTTATAAGTTACGTGGGCTTTAAAACGGATACGCTAACTATTAATGCTCCGAAAATAATAAAACATTGGTTACAATCTACTGATGATTTAGACACTGTTACATTGAAGTCAAGGAAACAGACTACTGCAAAATCTTATTTTAAGGCTACAAATGTAATAAATGTGAGTAGTGACGAATTATTAAAAGCAGCCTGCTGTAACCTATCTGAAAGCTTTGAAACTAATCCGTCTATTGATGTTAATTTTGCCGATGCTATTTCAGGAACCCGTCAAATAAAAATGTTAGGATTAACAAGTCCGTATATTTTAATTGCTACGGAAAATATTCCTTCCATTCGAGGTGCTTCACAAGCCTACGGGTTAAGTTTTATTCCAGGTACTTGGGTTGAAAGTATTCAAATTACCAAAGGGGCGGGGAGTGTGGTAAATGGTTTTGAGAGTATCGCGGGACAGATAAACGCGGAATTGGTAAAGCCATCAACTGATGATAAGTTGTTTGTCAACTTGTATGGTGCGACAAGTGAGCGTTTAGAACTAAATACACACATTAACACCAAAGTAAATGATAAGTGGCATACAGGATTATATATCCATGGAAATACTCACAATAAAGAACACGATGTGAATAATGATGGATTTTTGGATATGCCAAAATTTGATCAGATTAATTTAATGAACCGTTGGCAATATATAGATACTAAAAAAGGTTTTGTAAGCTTTATTAATTTGAAATTTTTAAATGATGAAAAACAAACGGGTGAATTAGATTTCAATCCAAATACTGATAAACTGTCCACTAATAATTGGGGTAGCGAAATCGATACAAGGCGTTATGAAGTGGCTGCTAAATTCGGTTATGTTAATCCAAATGTGCCATGGCAAAGTCTCGGTGTTCAAGCGGCTTATAGTAGTCATAAGCAAGAATCCTATTTTGGTTTGAATGTATATGATATTAAACATAATAGTTTATATGCTAATGCTCTTTATAACTCTATTATTAGCGATTCTAGGCATAAAATAAAAACAGGGGTAAGTTATACCTATGACCAATATGATGAATTAGTCAATACAACAGATTACAAAAGAACAGAAAACTCAGTCGGAGCATTTTTTGAGTATAGTTTCGATGATTTAGAATTGTTGAATCTTACCGCAGGTGTTCGTATTGATCATCATAATTTATTAGGGACATTTATAACACCAAGAGTTCATGCGAGGTATTCACCTTGGGGTAAATCTGCATTTAGAGCATCTTTTGGAAGAGGAAAACGAAGTGCCAATATTTTTACCGAAAATCAGCAAATGTTCTCAACATCAAGACAGATTAATATTTTCAATTCGGGTGGGAATATTTATGGATTAGATCCAGAAATAGCATGGAATTATGGATTTTCATATCTACAAGGGTTTAATTTATTTGGAAGAAAAGCGGATATTACTTTAGATTATTATAAAACCGATTTTAAAAACCAAATTGTAGTGGATTGGGAAAATCCTACTGAGGTTAGTTTTTATAACCTAGAAGGGAAAAGTTTTGCCAATAGTTTTCAGGTAGAATTTAACTATAATCCTTTTCAGTATTTCGATTTGCGAATGGCATATAAATATTACGATGTAAAAACCGATTATAATTCTGGCAGGTTGGAAAGGCCTTTAACAGCTAAGCATCGTTTATTTGCCAATGTTGGTTATAAAACACATCAAGAAGAAGGACAACTTGGGCGTTGGAAATTTGATGCTACATTTAACTGGTTAAGTAACCAACGTTACGCGTCTACAACTAGTAACCCTGTTCAATATCAATTACCAGAAAGAACACCAAATGTTGCAACGTTAAGCGCTCAAATAACCAAAGTGTTTTCTCCAAAATTTGAAGTATATTTAGGAGGTGAAAACATCACTAATTTGAGGCAACCCAACCCGATTTTAGGAGCAGATGCCCCATTTGGAGGGAATTTTGATAGTACGTTTGTATATGGCCCAATTTTTGGAAGTATGTATTTCGCGGGATTACGATTTAAAATAAAATAGATAAAAATGAAGAAATTATTAATTATAGCTTTAATGCTAACGGGAACATTAACTTTTGCACAAAATAAAAACGCCAAAGCTTCTATGGAAGTTGATGGTATTTGCGGCATGTGTAAAGCACGAATTGAAAAGGCGTGTTTGAATACTAAAGGTGTGAAATTTGCACAATGGAGTATTGATACACACGAATTAAATTTGATATATGATGCCCGTAAAACAGATATGGAAACCATTGAAAAACAGGTGTTAGCTGCAGGACATGACACTAAAAATGTAAAAGCTACAGATGAAGCTTACGCAACGGTGCATGCGTGTTGTAAATATCGGGATGAAGAAGTAAAAGATGAGCACGAAGCAGCAGAATAACATAAAAAGAATGTTGGGCATAATCATTAGATGTCTAATTCTGGATTTTAAAAGCCCAAACAATTTGTCTGGGCTTTTTTAGTTTTTCTTAAGCTTGATTTTATGAAAAAATATAACTTTGTTAAAATTCTAATTAAAACATGACCCTTAATACTTAATTAATTCTTTTTTATATTAATATGGCACATATACTTAAAAATGAAAACCTAGAGCTTCATATTGACACACCTTTTGAAAATTATAATTTTTCAAGATTTGATTGGACTGGAAAAATTATTAAAGTAAAATTTAAAGATATTCAATTATCAAGTGTCGAAATCACTGATTGTCAAAATAAAAATTATTTCGGGAAAGGATTTTATAATGAATTTGGAATTGATACAGCGTTAGGTTTTGATGAAGCTGAGGTAGGTGGTTGGTTTCATAAAATAGGTGTGGGGCTTTTAAAAAAAGATGATAATCAATACTTGTTCAATAAGAATTATGAGATTAAACCAGCCGAATTTAAAGTTGTTGCTAAATCAAATAAAATTATAATTAGCTGCAAATCAGATACTGTTTGTGGTTATTCGTATTTGTTAAAAAAAGAGATTGAATTACATGACAGTAGCTTTACTATTAAATATTATTTAGAAAACACAGGCAAAAAAGATATTGTTACAAATGAATACTGTCATAATTTTACAGCAATAAATAAAGATTTGATAGGTAGTGATTACATATTGAAATTCCCGTTTCAATTAAAACCTAAGTTATTCGGGGAGACTGTTAACCTTGAACAAAAAGTTGATATTGGCATAAATGACATTAAATTTAATGGCTCGCCTAAAGAACCATTCTTTTTTAGTTTCCTTAATGGTAGTGAAAAAGTTGATGCAGAGTGGGAGTTAATAAACCTTAAAAGTAAAATTGGAATTAGTGAAGTTGGAAGTTTCAAAACAGATAAAGTGAATCTTTGGGGTTGGAAACACGTGATTAGTCCGGAGTTGTTTTTTAATATATTTATAAAACCGGGCGAATCAATTGAATGGTCTAGAAATTATAATTTGTTTACTGTAGATTAAAATGTCTACCAGAATTCTATAAGATTAAAAGCAATAGACTTGTTCTTCTTTATTAAAAATCAAATTAAAAAAGATAAATCTTTAGCGAATTTCACAAAAAAAAACGCTTCCAATAATTTGGAAGCGTTTTTAATTATTTATTTATGGCGATTCGCCATTACATCATTCCTGGCATACCACCACCGCCCATTGGAGGCATAGCGGGAGTATCTTCTTTAATATCGATTAAAGCACACTCAGTAGTTAGAATCATTCCAGCAACAGATGCTGCATTCTCTAAAGCAATACGAGTTACTTTTTTAGGATCAATAATACCAGCTTTAAGCATATTAACATATTGTTCAGATTTGGCATCATATCCAAAATCCTTTTTACCTTCTAAAACTTTATTGATAACAACAGAACCTTCACCACCGGCGTTTTCAACGATAGTACGCAACGGAGATTCAATAGCTTTGTTTACAATTTGTACACCTGTAGTTTCATCTAAATTCTCAGTCGTAATTTTTGCTAAAACTGCTTTAGCTCTAACTAGAGCAACACCACCACCAGCAACAATACCTTCTTCAACTGCAGCTCTTGTAGCATGTAAAGCATCATCAACACGGTCTTTCTTCTCTTTCATTTCAACTTCACTTGCAGCACCTACATAAAGTACAGCAACACCACCAGCTAATTTAGCTAAGCGCTCTTGTAGTTTTTCTTTATCGTAATCTGAAGTTGTCGTTTCAATTTGTGCTTTAATTTGGTTTACTCTAGCTTTAATATCTTTTGCATTTCCAGAACCGTTAACAATCGTTGTATTGTCTTTATCAACAGTTACGGTTTCAGCAGAACCTAACATACTTAAATCTGCATTTTCTAAAGTAAAACCTCTTTCTTCAGAAATAACAGTTCCACCTGTTAAGATAGCGATATCTTCAAGCATTGCTTTACGTCTATCACCAAATCCTGGGGCTTTTACAGCAGCAATTTTTAATCCGCCACGTAATTTATTAACTACTAAAGTAGCCAATGCTTGACCATCAACATCTTCAGCAATTATTAATAATGGACGACTAGATTGTGCTACAGGTTCTAATATTGGAAGAATTTCTTGTAAGTTAGAAATCTTTTTATCGAACAATAAAATGTATGGATTTTCTAAATCAGCAATCATTTTATCTGCATCAGTTACAAAATAAGGCGATAAATACCCTCTGTCAAATTGCATACCTTCAACCACGTCAACATAAGTTTCCATGCCTTTAGCTTCTTCTACAGTAATAACGCCTTCTTTACCAACTTTACCAAAAGCGGTAGCAATTAAGTCACCAATAGTATCATCGTTATTTGCAGAAATTGCAGCAACTTGTTTTATCATTTCAGAAGAATTACCAACTTTTTGAGCTTGCTTTTCAAGGTCTTTTACAATCGTTTCAACAGCTTTATCAATACCACGTTTTAAATCCATTGGATTTGCACCAGAAGCTACATTTTTTAAACCTTCTTTAACAATTGCTTGAGCTAAAACGGTCGCAGTAGTTGTACCATCACCAGCTAAGTCGTTAGTTTTAGAAGCAACTTCTTTTACCATTTGAGCTCCCATGTTCTCGTGCTCATCAGCTAATTCAATTTCTTTAGCCACAGTTACACCATCTTTAGTTACTTGCGGTGCACCAAAGCTTTTACTGATAATTACGTTACGCCCTTTAGGACCTAATGTTACTTTCACTGCGTTTGCTAATGCATCTACACCACGTTTTAAACCGTCGCGTGCATCAATATCAAATTTTATATCTTTTGCCATTTTTTTAGTTTTTCTATTAGCCTTTAGCGCTTTGCTATTAGCCAAGTATTAATAATAGTTTTAGTTTAAGCTAAAGGCCATTTATATAATAGCTAATATGTCACTTTCACGCATGATTAAATAATCGTTGCCTTCAAGCTTTAATTCTGTTCCTGCGTATTTACCATATAAAACAGTGTCGCCAACCTTAACAGTAATAGGCTCGTCTTTTGTGCCAGGTCCGGCGGCTACAACAGTTCCTTTTTGCGGTTTTTCTTTAGCATTGTCTGGAATTATAATTCCTGATGCTGTTTTTGTTTCAGCGGCAGCAGGCTCAATAAGAACTCTATCTGCTAATGGTTTAATGTTTAGTGCCATTGTCTATATGTTTATATTTTAAATTTTATTAACCCTTAGGTTTTGTACTAAAAATGTGCCAATACTTAGGAACTGACAAACTTGCAGAAACAAAAAATGCCAACTTATAAGTTGGCATTTTTTGTTTTTTCGTAATTATTACTCTTCTGTTGAAGCATCAACAGGTGTGGCAGTGTCATTTCCTGTGTCTGCTGGAAGTGCAGGCAAAGGTTGTGTTGTTTGAGCATCAGGATCTAATGCCTTTGAATCTAAACTAGCTGTTCCTCTGTCAATAGCAACGTTAGATAATAGTATTAATACTAACAACAAGGTTGCTAATGTCCATGTACTTTTATCTAAAAAATCGGTTGTCTTTTTTACACCACCTAATTGTTGTGTTCCACCACCACCGAAAGATGATGATAATCCGCCACCTTTAGGGTTTTGCACCATGATTACGACTATTAGTAAAAATGCTACAACGACTATAAGGACTAAAAATATTGTAAACGTACTCATTATTCTTTATTATTTTGTTCTTGTAATTGCTTTACTGCTTTAATTTGGTTTGCAAAGAAACTACTTTTTTCTGGATATTTCAAACTTAAAATTTTATAAGATTGAATGGCGCTTTTGTAGTTTTTTTGTTCGACATAAATACGTGCTAAAGTCTCTGTCATTAGAGCTTCAGGTTGTATCATTTGTGCTTTTGCTAAATTTACTTTTTGCGTATTGGTTTTACTAGGTTTTATTTTGGGATTCTCTGAAATAAATTTATCAATAAGTTCAAACTTTTTCTCTTTATTTAAAGTGTCTGGTGATTTATCTTTATCTTGAGTTTCTTCGTTCTTGGTAGTTCTTTCAATAGGTTTAAAACGAGTTAATTTCAACCACTCGTTAAAAGAATGTGTTTCTTTTTTGTCAAATTGAAGAGGTTTGCCTAATCTCAATATATCCTCAGCTGTAGCTTCTTGAGTTTTGGTTTTTTGAGTTACTTTCTCAATAGCTTCAGATTCATCTAATACAAAACTCGAAATCTTTTTAGGACGCGCTTCTTTAGGTTGAAACAAAGTAGGGTCTAATACACCATCTGTATCTTTTATTTGTTGCTTTAGAGCATCATCAATGGTAACACTTTTTTTAACTGATACATCTTCAATGTCTAAATTGATACCTTTTAAGTTTTCAGTATTTTTTTTTATGAATTTTGAAATTTCATTTTGAATAAAAGCTTCTGAAGTTATAAAATCAAATAAGATACTTCTATCAGTTGTATAAGCGGCAGTAGTTTTAAGTTCCTGGTTGTAGGTAATACTACTCTGGTCTTTTAGTCCTTTTAAATATATGGCACGTGCTGGTTGAAAATATGGAAATTCATCAATAATAGATTTTACGCCCTCGGTTTGCTCGTGTGATATAGCTAGCGGATTTTGTAATATGGATGTAAAATCTGTTTGATTCATTGGATAAGTCAAATTTAATGCTTTAAATCTTTATCTACCATTTTGCTAACGTCGCGTTAAAAATATCTTGAGTAATACGTTCAAAAATTTCTTCGTGTGCTGTAGTTTTTTGTGATCCTACAAGTTGTGCGCTTCCTGGGTAATCATAGAAAAAAGAAAAGCTTTGTTCTAAATCATCCTCCTCTTTTTTTCTGTTATAAAATCGAAGTTTAATACTTATGGTTAATCTGTTTTGTGCAGCTCTATTATCTGAAGTTGCTGTAGTTGGAGAAATTCTATAATTGGTTATTTCGCCTTCGTAAACTAAATCACCTTTAGACGGAACTAAATTTAAATTGGTTTGATTTTGAATGAGGTCTTCAAGCGCTAGTTTGAAATCTCTTTCTAATCCTGGCTCTATTAATAAAGACGTGTTTTCAAAACGATTAACTTGATAGGTTTCTGTTCCTGCGGGTATTGAGGCCCCAGTGAAAGAGTATGCGCCACAACCTAAAAGTGTCAAGCTTAACCCTAAAAGTGAAAAGTAAAAAAAATAGTTTTTCATATAATATTTAAAAACACTTTGACGACGCGCAGTGTGGCATTTAGTTTATGATTGTATAACGAATAGTTCCTATGTCTTGTTGTTTAATACCTGCTTTTTAAAGATCGTATTGTTTAATCTTTCTGTATAATGTGCGTTCGCTAATTCCTAATTCTGCAGCTGCTAATTTACGTTTTCCGCTGTGACGTTCAAGGGATTTTTTAATTAATTCTAATTCTTTGTCATGTAGAGATAAAGTTTCTTCTTCTTCAATTTCTTCTGCGAAGTAATATTTGTCTTGAGTGGGTGATGCTCCCTCTTCAGTAGGCGTGTGCTCAGGAATTGCTAAAATGTCATTGTCTTCTATCGCTTCTTCATCATCGCTTCCGTAGATTTTTTCAATTAGGCTTTCATTGTTTTTTTCAACATCTTTAACATTGCCATTTTTCATTAACTCCATGGTCAATTTTTTCAAATCGTTTAAGTCGGCCTTCATGTCAAAAAGAACTTTATATAGAATTTCACGTTCGCTACTAAAATCACTTTCAGATTTTGAAGTCCTAATCACTGCAGGTAAATTGGTTCTTGCAGTTGCTGGTAAATAACTTCTTAAAACTTCTGCTGAAATGATTCTGTTTTGTTCTAAAACAGAAAGCTGTTCAGCTATATTGCGTAACTGACGAATATTTCCGCCCCAGCGATGTTTTAGTAAAATTTGAATAGCATTATCTGTTAGTTTTATTGTTGGCATTTTATACTTTAAAGCAAAATCGCTAGCAAATTTCCTAAACAGTAAATGAATGTCTTCTTGGCGCTCTCTAAGTGGAGGTAAATTGATGTCTACTGTACTTAATCTATAATATAAATCTTCACGAAATTTTTCTTTTTCGATAGCTTCAAACATATTTACGTTTGTTGCTGCTACAATACGCACATCGGTTTTTTGTACTTTACTGGAACCCACTTTTAAAAACTCACCATTTTCTAAAACACGCAATAAACGCACTTGAGTGGTTAATGGTAACTCGCCAACTTCATCTAGAAAAATGGTTCCGCCATCCGCTACTTCAAAGTAACCGGCACGGGTTTGTGTTGCACCAGTAAACGCACCTTTTTCGTGCCCAAAAAGCTCACTATCAATCGTGCCTTCAGGTATGGCGCCACAATTAACCGCAATATATTTGTTGTGTTTTCTGTGAGATAATTGATGTATTATTTTAGGAATACTTTCTTTACCAACACCGCTTTCTCCAGTTACTAAAACTGAAATATCGGTTGGTGAGACTTGAATAGCCTTTTCGATAGCACGATTTAGCGATTGGCTATTTCCAATAATTCCAAAACGTTGTTTTATAGCTTGAACTGATTCCATGTTCTTAATTGTTCATTGATAATTCTATTGCTTCTCCAATTAACGTAGCACTCGTGCAATCTCTAATTTTTACGTTCACAAAATCACCTACTTTGTAATGTGCTTTAGGAAATACACAAACAATGCTTTGGGGTGTCCGACCAGACCATTGTTTTTCTGATTTTTTTGATTGTTTTTCAATTAATACTTCTACAGTTTTGTTAAGCCATTCTTTGGTTTTAATTTCACTGTGAACCCTTTGTAAGTCTACTATGTCTTGTAATCTTCGTTTTTTAGTTGCTTCAGGGACATCATCTTCCATATTTCGACCAGCCATAGTTCCTGGGCGCTCAGAATATTTATACATGTAGCCAAAGTTATATTTTACATATTCCATTAGGGATACGGTATCTTGGAAATCGACTTCTGTTTCCGTTGGAAAGCCGACTATCATATCTTGACTAATAGCACAATTTGGAATTGATTTTCTAATTTTATCAATTAGTGCTTTGTATTCTTCACGAGTGTGTAAACGATTCATGGCTTTTAGAATACGATTGCTGCCACTTTGTACAGGTAAATGAATATGACTACAAATATTTTGATATTTAGCCATGGTTTCCACAACATCCATAGTTAAATCTTGAGGGTTTGATGTTGAAAAACGAACACGCATTTTTGGTTGTGTTTTGGCGCAAATTTCTAGTAATTTAGAGAAATTAACTGAAGTCGCTTTTTGCATATCGCTGGCTTGTTCAAAACCTTTTTTAAGGCCTCCACCATACCATAAGTAACTATCTACATTTTGACCAAGCAACGTAATATCCTTATAGCCTTTACTCCATAAGTTATTCACTTCTTCTATAATGCTTTGTGGGTCTCTACTGCGTTCACGTCCACGAGTAAAAGGCACCACACAGAATGTACACATATTATCGCAACCACGCGTTATTGAAACAAAAGCAGTAACGCCGTTTGTGTTTAAACGCACTGGTGAAATATCACCATAAGTTTCATCTTTTGAAAGAATAACGTTTATAGCGTCTCTACCTTCATCAACCTCGGCTAAAAGATTTGGTAAATCTTTGTATGCATCTGGTCCAACAACTAAATCGACAATTTTTTCTTCTTCAAGAAATTTGGTTTTTAAGCGTTCTGCCATACAACCTAAAACACCAACTTTCATTTTTGGATTATGGTCCCGTTTTACAGCATTATACTTTTCAAGGCGTTTGCGAACCGTTTGTTCCGCTTTATCACGAATAGAACAGGTGTTTACTAAAACCAAATCTGCTTCTTCAAGGTTTTGGGTGGTATTATATCCTTGGTTTACCATAATGGAAGCTACAATTTCACTATCGCTAAAATTCATGGCACAACCATAACTTTCAATAAAAAGTTTACGTTTGTTATCTTCTTTTTGCTCTAAAGCTAAAGACTCTCCTTGTTTATTTTCGTCTATTATCTTTTCCATAATTTACTGAAACCTCTATCGGTCAATAAGTATGCAAAGATACGATTTATTTATATTTTATGACAAAGTGGCAGTTAAATTTATTTTATTATTTACGCAACCTTAATGCGTTTTATGTATCTATATTAATAACAAAACTCCTAAAAAAAATGCAGTCAATTAAAAAGATTTCTTTATTTATACTTTTAGCATTGTGCTTTATGAATATGCAATGTGATGAAGACGATGTTATTAGTCTTCCTAACGAGATATGTGAGGAAACAACAGTTGTTAGTCCAAGTTTATATGAAAATTTAAGTTCAGTCAATTTTACTTTTGTGAGTGCTGAAATAACAAATGATTGTTTAAATTTAGAGGTTGGTGCTTCTGGTTGCGATAGTAAATCTTGGGGGTTTAAATTAGTGGATTCTGGAGCAATTGCTGAATCATCACCAGAACAACGCTTTTTGAAATTTCAATTAATAAATGATGAATCGTGTGAAGCATATTTTAGAAGGTCAGTTTCTTTTGACTTAACACTCTTGCAAATTAATGGAAGTAATGAAATAATTCTGCATATAGAAGGCTTGGAGTCTTCATTAAATTATAAGTATTAAAATTAGAAACCACATAAATATGAAATTGAAATACTTTTTCGTGTCCTTAGTTTTTATCGGCGCTTTATCTTGTGATAAGAATGATGATGCCGATTATGAATTTGTGCAAGTCGCAACCCCGCAGTTAATGAGTAAAACTGCTTTTAGAAGTTCGGTTGAAGTTATTGCGCCTAAGACTATTGAAGAACCGGGTAAAATTTATGTTTACCAAGATTATATTTTTGTTGGCGATGTGCATTCTGGGATTCATATTATTGATAATTCTGACCCAAAATCACCAAAAGCAATTAAGTTTATCCAGATTCCTGGTAATGAGGATATTTCGGTTAAAGACAATTTCTTGTATGCTGATAGTGCTACTGATTTAGTGATTTTTGATATTTCGGACATTAATAATATATCTATTATAGAGCAATTAGAAGATGTTTTTAATGTCTATAATTATGATATTCCAGTTGAAGCTGAAGCTGTAGATTATGGGAAGTTTGATTTTGATGATGATATTATTGTTGGATGGACATTAACCACAGAACGACGAAAAAAAGTTGATAATACAATTGATATAGCTTTAGATGATGGAGTTGTTTTAAGTGCCGGTGCAGAATCTACGACCGGAACGGGAGGTTCTTTAGCACGATTTCAGATTGTAGACAATTATTTATATACTGTTGGAAATTATGAGATGGCTATTTTTAATATTCAAAATTTAGCAGAGCCTGTATTGTCTAATACGCAATATGCAGGATGGAATATAGAAACTATGTTTCAAGCGGAAGGGTATTTATATCTTGGTAGTACAAATGGAATGTATATTTATAATTTGGTTAACCCATCATCTCCTGAGTTTGTTTCAGATTTCACGCATTGGGAAGGTTGTGACCCTGTAGTTGTTGATGGAGATTATGCTTATTTGACTTTAAGAGGAGGTAATCTTTGCGGCCAACTTGAAAGCGTATTAGAGGTTATTGATATTAGCGATAAAACAAATCCAACTTTAGCTGCTAGGTATAATTTAGAAAACCCTTATGGTTTAGGAATTAAAAACAACATGCTTTACGTTTGTGATGGTACGGCAGGTTTAAAACTATTTGAACGTGAGACTTCTGAGGATTTAATATTAGTGAATTCATTAAAAGATATTCAAGCTAAAGATGTTATTCCTTTAGAAAAAAGTTTGATTATGATAGGAGAAAAGACTTTGTATCAATACGAATATATTGAAAACAACATTGGGCTCATAAGCTCATATATATTAAATTAAACTAAACAAATGTTGTATCTAAATCTGCCTTGGGGCAGATTTTTTTTATGTATAATTGTAACTAATTTAGAAAAATAATCACTTACTTTATAACATAGAAAACCAAAAATGAATACATATAATAGCCTAGAAGAAAAAATAAATAAAGCTAAGGACTTAGACTTTAGTAATTTGTTTGATAGTATAATAGAACTGTTTAAAAAGGTGTGGCTTAAAGGTTTTGTTGTTGTTTTACTTATAGTTGCTTTTGCTTTTGTAGTAAATATTTTGTTTTCTCTAATAGGTTTAGCGCCCAAAAACAATCTTCCTTTAGATGGTTTTGATTTTGATGGGTTTCTTAGTTTTTATTCTGAAGCTATAATTCATAGTGTTCCGCAAACCATCTTAGTCAGCACGATAACAATGGCTTTTGTGGCTGCGTTTTACAGAATTTGTAAGCAATATGTCTTAGGAGAAAATGTAGTGGAGGATTATTTTTATTTTTTAAAAAAGGAATATTTTTCTAAATTATTAATGCTTGGTATTATTCATACAGGTATTGCTGCGCTAACTCAATTCTTATTTATGATACCATATATTTATGCGTTTGTGCCATTGGCTTATTTTACTATTATTTTTGCTAATAATCCAGATTTAAGTGAAGCGGAAATTGTGAAAGCAAGTTTTAAGCTAGGGAATAAGAAATGGCTTATTACTTTTGGAACCATGTTTGTTGCGGGTATTTTAGGAATTTTGGGGATTATAGGATGCGGTATAGGGGTTTTGTTTACCATATCTGTAATGTATTTACCTGTGTTTTTTATTTATAAAGAAGTTATAGGTTTTGGGGAGACAAGCGAAATAGAACAAATAGGCACTTGAGACGATAAAGATTATTAATACTTAAATAAATTTTATAATGAATACTTTAGAAACTTTACTTAGCAAGATTGAAATTGCTAAAGACTTAGATTTTGGCGATATTTTCAGCAAGTCCATTGATCTTTTTAAGAAAGTTTGGTTACAAGGTTTAGTGACTCTATTATTGACTTTTGCCATGATGATTCCTTTTTACATTGTCATGTACGCGCCATTAATAGCCTTGGGAGTTTTAGATCCTGAATCTATGCAAGAAGGCGGAGAGGTAAATATGGCGCTTTTAATTCCGTTTTACTTAGTTATGATTGTGTTTATGTTTTTTGCAATGATTATTGGTTTTGGATTAAAATCGGCATTTTATAGAATATGTAAGGCCAAAGATTTAAATGAAATCTCGTCAGATGATTATTTTTATTTTTTCAAAAAACCTTATTTAAGAAAAACAATAAAACTTGCAGCCATAACATTTGGCATTAGTTTGGTGGCTGTATTACTTTGTGTTATTCCTATTATTTATGTAATGGTCCCCATTGCCTTAATAAATGTGATTTATGCTCTTAACCCAGATATGTCTGCTTCAGATATTGTTAAAGTGGGGTTTAAATTGGGTAACAAAAAATGGTTAATTACGTTCGGGTTAATGTTTGTAGCAGGCCTTTTAGCTCAAGTGGTTGGAATGATTATGTGTTTTATAGGCGTATTTGTTACTGCATCATTTGCATACATACCGCTTTACTTTATTTATAAAAAAACTTTAGATGTAAATGAGCAAAATGCTATTGATGACATAGGAACAACAACAGAATAAAAATTCAATTTTCAATATTAAAAACCTGTTTTTAAAATGTTAAAAGCAGGTTTTTTTATTTAAATAACAATCAGATAATCCATAAAATGCTACAGATAAACTTTTTTTCATATACATTTGTAGCTTCAAAAAATGAAGTATGGCGAAGAATTTAGTGATAGTAGAGTCACCTGCAAAGGCAAAAACCATTGAAAAATTTCTAGGAAAAGATTTTAAAGTAGAATCTAGTTTTGGGCATATTGCCGATTTACCTTCCAAAGAATTAGGGGTTGACGTTGACGGTGATTTTAAACCAAAATATGAGGTTTCAAAAGATAAAAAGGCAGTTGTAAAAAAACTGAAAGACTTAGCTAAAAAAGCAGAAATGGTTTGGTTAGCAAGTGATGAAGATAGAGAGGGTGAAGCTATCGCTTGGCATTTAGCCGAAACTTTAAAATTGGATAAAGACAAAACAAAACGTATTGTTTTTCATGAAATTACTAAAGGTGCTATTTTAAAGGCTATTGAAAACCCTAGAGGTATTGATTACGACTTAGTAGATGCGCAACAGGCACGTCGTGTTTTAGATAGAATTGTAGGTTATGAATTGTCACCAGTACTTTGGAGAAAAGTAAAAGGAGGCTTATCTGCAGGTCGAGTACAATCGGTTTCCGTAAGACTAATTGTTGAAAAGGAAAGAGATATTCGAGGGTTTACACCTGTAGGATCTTATAGAATAGATGCTGAGTTTTCAAATGAAGATGGACAAACCTTTAAAGCAAAACTTCCAAAGAATTTTTCAACAAAAGCAGAAGCACAAAAATTTTTAGAGAAAAATGCTTCAGCAGATTTTAAAGTAGCAGATTTACAAAAAAAACCTGCAAAAAAATCTCCTGCTGCACCATTTACAACTTCAACATTACAGCAAGAAGCATCTCGTAAACTTTATTTCTCAGTAAGTAAAACCATGACGATGGCACAACGCCTTTATGAAGCTGGTTTAATTACATATATGAGAACAGATAGTGTTAATTTATCTGATCAAGCTAGAAAAGGAGCAGAGGCTGAAATCAAAGATGCCTTCGGTTCAAAATATAGTAAACCAAGAAATTTTAAAGGAAAAGCTAAAGGTGCCCAAGAAGCGCATGAGGCTATCAGGCCTACAAATTTTTCTACGCATTCAGTAGATATTGATAGAGATCAAGCGCGATTATACGATTTAATTTGGAAGCGCGCCATTGCATCACAAATGAGTGAAGCAGAATTGGAGCGTACCAATGTTAAGATTAGTGCTTCAACACATAACGAAACATTTAGTGCAAACGGAGAAGTTATCACGTTTGATGGATTCTTAAAAGTGTATTTAGAAGGTACTGATGATGAAGATGTAGAACAAGATGGAATGTTGCCGGCAATGAAAACTAACGAAACATTGCTTAATAATTACATTACAGCAACAGAGCGTTATACACGTCCACCGGCAAGATATACCGAGGCTTCTTTAGTTAAGAAGTTAGAAGAATTAGGTATTGGTCGTCCGTCTACCTATGCGCCAACAATTTCAACAATTCAAAATAGAAATTATGTTGAAAAAGGGACAGTTGAAGGTGAAGAGCGAAACTATGCTCAACTCACTTTACAACTGGGTGCTGTTAAGGATAAAATGTTAAGCGAAAAAGTTGGTTCAGATAAAGGAAAATTAGTTCCAACAGATATAGGAATCATTGTAACCGACTTTTTAGTGAATCATTTTGAACAGATTTTAGATTATAATTTTACTGCTAAAGTAGAGGCTGATTTTGATGAGATTGCTGAAGGTAATGTAGATTGGACTGAAATGATGAAATCATTTTACAAAGGTTTTCATCCTGTAGTTGAAGATGTAAAAGAAAATGCAGAGAGAGAATCTGGTGAGCGTATTTTAGGTGAAGACCCTAAAACTGGTAAACGAGTAAGTGTGCGTTTAGGAAAATTTGGCCCTATGGTACAAATAGGAACGGTTGATGATGAAGAAAAGCCACAGTTTGCCAGTTTAAGTCCAGACCAACAATTAGGTAGCATTACTTATGAAGAAGCTATGGATTTATTTCAGCTTCCTAAATCTCTAGGTGATTATGAAGGAGAAGACATATTAGTAAATAATGGACGTTTCGGGCCTTATGTAAAATTTGGAGATGCTTTTGTCTCGTTACCGAGAGGAACAGACCCATTAAGTGTGGAACTTGATGATGCTATTATTTTAATTAAAGAAAAGCAAAAAGCAGATGCACCTATATATATGTTTCAGGATTTACCGGTGCAAAAAGGTAAAGGGCGTTTTGGACCATTTATAAAATGGAATAACATGTTTATTAATGTCAACAAAAAGTACGACTGGGATAACTTATCCGATGCAGATATTGTTGAGTTGATTGAAACTAAAATTCAAAAGGAAATAGATAAGGTTATCCATAATTGGGAAGATGAAGGTATTCGTGTTGAAAAAGCACGATGGGGAAGGCATAATGTTTTAAAAGGTAAGGTGAAAGTTGAGCTTGCTAAAACAGTAGATGTTTCTGAAATGAGTTTAGACGAAGCAAAAGCGATTATTGAAGCCAATACGCCTAAGAAGAAAGCTGCAAAAAAGAAACCCACTGCAAAAAAGAAAGCGCCAGCAAAAAAGAAATAGTAGAACAACATGAACTTTAATTTTTTATCTCCAGTTTCAGATTCAGTTTTAGCACATAATGAGCTTTTATCTGCTCAAGCACTGGGTAGAAAACTTAAAATTCATTCGGCACAATATGGTATTCCAGATTTGGAAGGTGTTAATGTGGCCATTCTTGGTGTTTTAGAAAACAGAAATGATGTCAATTATATAGGAGAAGAATTTCAATTGAATGAAATTAGAAAGTCGTTTTATAGCCTTTTTCCTGGAAGTTGGAATACCACAATAGCCGATTTAGGGGATATTAATAGAGGTGAAAGTGTTGAAGACACTTACTTTGCTTTAAAAGAGGCTATAACTATTCTAGTAAAGAAAAACATCATACCACTTATCCTCGGAGGTTCACAAGATCTTACCTATGCTAATTATCGAGCTTATGATGCATTAATTCCTATGGTGAATATTGTAAATGTAGATGCTCAGTTTAACTTAGGAGATTCCTCAAAGCCCATAAAAAATAACAGTTTTGTTGGTAAAATTATTTTAGATCAGCCATATAACCTCTTTAATTATGCGACAATTGGTTATCAAACCTATTTTAATTCTCAAGAAGAAATAGATTTGATGGATAATTTATATTTTGAATCTTACCGATTAGGAGCTATTTCAAACGATGTTACTATTGTCGAACCTGTTTTAAGAGATGCTAATATTGTAAGTATAGATTTAACTTCGGTGAAGGGATCTGAAGTCAGTTTGAAACAAAAATATTCACCCAATGGTTTAGACGGAAAGGAAATTTGTGCCATTGCGCGTTATGCAGGGATAAGTAATAAGGTGTCTTCGTTTGGTGTGTATGAATACAAACCGTCAAAGGATGACGAGCTTACGTCTATGTTGGTTGCCCAGATACTATGGTATTTTGTGGAAGGTGTGAATTATAGAGTGAAAGATGATGATTTTTCAGATGATAGAAACTATCAAAAGTACATTACACTAGTAGAATCTGAAGAGTTGATATTTTATAAGAGTAATAAAACGGGAAGATGGTGGATTGAAATTCCTTTTTTATCAGAAATCAATAATAAATTGAAAAGACATACGTTATTACCTTGCATGCACCAAGATTATGTAGATGCATGTAATAATAAGGTGCCAGATCGCTGGTATAAAGCATTGCAAAAGAATAGTGTGTAGGGGGTTACTACTAGTTTAACTGCTGATTTCATCGCTGAAATGCTATTTTTTTACGATGAAATGTCATTTTTTTAGATAAAAAGTTGTTTTTTTAAAAATATATAAATATGTTTACGCTTTCAAAAATGAAGCTTAAAATAATTAACCTCAAGTTTTCTATGGATATTAAGAAGTTTATATTATTAATCACTGTATTCGCAATGTTATCGAGTTGCGGCTCTAAAGATAGAGGCGAACTGATAGGTGTACAAGGGAAAAAATGGCATCCAGAAAAGCCTTATGGTATGGAGCTTATACCTGGTGGATCATTTATAATGGGTAAGGCAGATGATGATTTAGCTGGTGTCAATGATGCGCCTTCAAAAACAGTTACTGTTAGAGCCTTTTATATGGATGCAACAGAAATTACCAATAGCGAATATCGTCAATTTGTGCATTGGGTAAGAGATTCTATTGTAAGAATGAAGTTGGCAATTTTAGCTGATGAGGTTGGTTTAACCCCAGCTGATGAAGGGACTATTGGGGAGTTCGCATTTAGTGATGCTGATCCTGAAAACATGTCGGTTTATGAAAAGTATATGTATGATAATTATACAGGTTTAGGGCCAACAGGATATGAAGGAAGAAAGATAAATAAAGATATCGATTTAATTCGTGACACGTCTGAATATCTAGATGAGTATTATGCAGAGGTTATGGATACGATGTATTTGCCATTAGAAGAATCTTATAATGGACAACGTACTTGGGATGTTACAAAGTTTAAATTCCAGTATAATCATATGGACATTCAAGAAGCCGCTAAGAAAAGAGGTGTGAAGCGTAAAGATGTCATTATAAAAGAAGAAATAGAAATTTACCCAGACACTACAGTTTGGATTAGAGATTTTGCATATTCATACAACGAGCCTATGCATAATGATTATTTATGGCATGATGCCTATAGTGATTATCCTGTTGTAGGTGTTACTTGGAAACAAGCCAAAGCGTTTTGCGAGTGGAGAACACTATGGAAAAACACATACCAAAAATCAAAAAAAGGATCACAAATGGTAAATACATTTAGATTACCATCTGAGGCTGAATGGGAGTATGCTGCAAGAGGTGGACTTCAAGCCGCAACATATCCTTGGGGTGGCCCTTATACTAAGAGTGATAGAGGATGTTTTATGGCAAACTTTAAACCTGTAAGAGGAGACTATGCTGCAGATAAGGCTTTATACACTGTCGAGGCTAAATCGTACGATCCAAATGATTATAACTTATATAACATGGCTGGAAATGTTTCAGAATGGGTGAATGCATCTTACGATCCTTCATCTTATGAATACACATCAAGTATAAACCCAAGTGTAAACGATAAGAATAACAAACGTAAAATTGTAAGAGGTGGTTCATGGAAAGATGTGGCTTACTTTTTACAAGTTAGTTCTAGAGATTACGAATATGCAGATTCTGCAAGAAGTTATATAGGATTCAGAACCGTTCAAGATTACATGGGGACTCAAGTAACAAGTAAGGGGAAATAAATTTTAATCCAAATCAAGAATAATTAACCAACTTAAGTATAATAACCTACTTAAAATTAAAAACCTAAAATTATGGCAAAGTCAAAAGCAAGTAAGAAATTCATGAATATGGCCTACGGGTTAGGAGCAGCAATTGTAATCGTTGGTGCACTATTTAAAATTATTCATTTCGAAATTGGACCTTTAACGGGTAACGTAATGTTAACAATTGGTCTTGTAACGGAAGCAATTATATTCGCATTATCAGCATTTGAACCCGTTGATGATGATTTAGATTGGGCTTTAGTTTACCCTGAATTAGCTGGGGGACAATCAATGAGCAAAGACGGAAAAGAAGATGCTCAAGGTCTTTTATCTAAAAAATTAGATGATTTATTGAAAGAAGCTAAAATTGATGGCGAATTAATCGCTAGTTTGGGAGAGAGCATCAAAGGTTTTGAAGGTGCTGCTAAAAACATGTCATCTACTGTTGATTCTATTGAAGCTTCAAAGAAATATGGTGAAGAATTATCATTGGCTGCGGCTCAAATGGAATCACTAAATAGCTTATATAAAATACAATTAGAAAGCGCTAATAAGCAATCGGCTATCAACGAAGAGTCTATTGAAGATGCTGCTAAATTGAAAGAGCAAATGCAATCTTTAGCGTCTAACTTATCATCATTAAATGGTGTATATGGAGGAATGTTATCAGCAATGAATAAATAATTAGGAGAGTTAATAAATAATCCCAAATTACATTAATTAACAAAAAAACCTAATTACACATGGCAGGAAATAACTTATCACCAAGACAGAAGATGATTAATCTGATGTATTTAATATTTATAGCAATGCTAGCATTAAATATGTCGAAAGAAGTGCTTTCAGCCTTCGGATTAATGAACGAAAAGCTTACTGAATCTAATGAAGCAGCCGAAACAAGAAATCACAGTTTTGTTGCTAGTTTAGATCTAAAAGCTGAAGGTCAACCAGAAAAATATAAGCCCTTAAAAGCTAAAGCGAACGAAATTGACAAATTAGCGCACGATTTTGATGCTTATTTAGAAGATTTAAAAGGGAAAATGACAGCTCAACTTGATGATCCTACGGATTATGAAATTATGGATAAAGGTGATTACCTAGACAAAAATTTCTTTAAAGGCGATAAAATAAAAGAAGACGGCGAGGAGTTTTTAGCTCAGATGAAAGGCTTTAGAGAAGGTGTTGTGAAAATCTTATCCGGAGAGAAAGGTATGGAGCCAATCATCAAACAAGTTAAAAATAAATTTAATACTGATGATGTTAAGAATAGAGATAACAGATCTCAAGGATGGTTAGATTATCATTATAAAGGGTTTCCTTTAGTGGCATCTTTAACCAAAATGACTCAACTTCAGGCAGATATTAAAACTACTGAATCTGAAGTGTTATCAAATATGTTACAAGGTACGCTTTCAAGTGAGGTATCAATGACAAACTATACAACCTTAATGGAAACATCTAAATCTGCTTATTTTAATGGTGAGCAATTTGATGGACAAATCGTATTAGGTCGTAAAGATGCATCTACCAAACCTAGTAGAGTTGAATTAACTTTAGATGGTAGAAAATTGTCTGAAAAGCAATATTCTATTGAAGATGGTAAAGTAAAGTTGAAAATTGGAGCTGGTGGAGTTGGTGAACATAAGATTGAAGGTAAATTAATCTTTGCTCAGGATGGTGAAGAAATTGAAGTACCTGTAAAATCTTCATTTGCTACTGTTGCTAGACCAAATTCTGCTACCATTTCTGCAGATAAAATGAATGTGGTATACAGAGGTGTTAAAAACCCAATGACCATTTCATTTGCTGGTGTTCCAGATAATAAAGTAACAGCTAGTGCTCAAGGGCTTTCAAGAGGCTCTGGCAGCAGTTATGTAATGGATGCTACACGAGTTAAAGGTAGAGAAGTAAACATAAACGTTACTGCTACATTACCTGATGGTAAAAAGGTATCAGACAATGCTAAATTTAGAATTAAAGATTTGCCAAAACCAACAGGTACAATAAGAGGAGAAGATGGTGCAATAAAAATGCAACGTAATAGTCTTAAAATTTCTACGGTTGGTGCTAAATTTGATGATTTTGATTTTGAATTACCACTACGTGTAACAGGATTCAAATTTAAAGTTCCTGGGCAGCCTACAATAAATATTAAAGGAAATAAGTTGGATAGTAGAGCGCAAAAAGCTTTAGCTAAGGCTAAACGTGGATCTGGTGTTCAAATATTTGACATAGAAGCAAAAGCTGGTGGAGTAAGTGTAATACTTAAAAAAGTATCGCCTGTTTTTGTTGAGCTTACAAATTAGATTAAACTATTAGAGATAATCTTCCATAAGATTATCTCTAATAATTAAAATGTAAAATAATAATTAAGATGAAATTAAAACGTTTTTTATTAACCGTGGCTACTGTTTTTACAGCATCAAGCATGTTTGCTCAAGCTAATATACTTAATGCTAAAAGCCCTGATGAAATAGGTGTGAGAACTGTGGCTCAAAAAGCAGTTGACAATGACAAGCCTCTAGAATATGGTTATGTTGATGATAGAGATATCTTATTTTCTAAAATGACTTGGGAAAAGGTTGTGCTAGATGAACGTGCAAATTTTCCTCTATACTACCCAATAGATACTAATAATATAGGGAGTGATAGAAGGTCTTTGTATGATGTACTTATGAAGAACATCCAAAACGGAAAAATTAAAAACATCTATGATGATTCTTATTTTACAACAAAAAGAACCTTAAAAGATATTGAATCTGCATTAAAAATGATTGATACCACAGAGTTGGGTATTGAGCAATTAAATGCTGGTGAAGAATTATCTGCAGAGTATATTAATCAAAGAGATATTACTGCTGCTGATATTAAGGAGTACCATATTAAAGGACTTTGGTATTTTGATAAGCGTCAAGCTGAAATGAAATATAGATTGTTAGGTATTGCTCCTGTTGCGCCAGATGTTAACTTTATTGATGACTTTGAGCCAGATTTAGTACCTCTGTTTTGGGTATTCTTCCCAGATGCGAGAGAGGTATTACACGAGGCTAAATCTTTTAACAATGAAAATAGTTCTATGCCATTTTCTTTTGATCACGTGTTGAATGCAAGACGTTTTCAAGGATATATTTTCAGAGAAGAAAATGTACAAGGTGATAGAGCCATAACAGAATATGTGTCTCAAAATGCGCTAATGCAATTACTTGAGTCTGAAAGGATCAAAGATAAAATTAGAGATTTTGAACTAGACATGTGGACTTATTAAGCCATAATAATCCATAAAATTTAAGCGCTCACTTTTTAAGTGGGCGTTTTTTTTGTTACTCATGTGTAGTCAGGAATCTACATTCTAATTATCTTAGCTTTCATTATGACGTTAGATTATATTATAGTTGGTGTAGGGATTGCTGGAATTTCTTTTTGCGAGCAATTAAGAGCAAATGGCAAAACCTTTGTAGTGTTTGATAATGCTTCTCAAAAATCTTCAACAGTTGCCGGAGGCTTATATAACCCGGTTGTACTAAAACGCTTTACATCAGTTTGGAAAAGTAGTGAGCAGTTAGATCTTGCGCTGCCATTTTATGCAACTATTGAAGATAGGCTCAATGTAAAACTAGATTATAAAATGCCTGTTTATAGAAAATTTGCTTCTCTAGAAGAACAAAATGATTGGTTTGCAGCTTCAGATAAGCCGTCGCTTTCAAGATATCTTTCCCCTAAAATTATTAAGAATGATAATACCGCTATTGATGCGTCTTTTGGTTTTGGTGAGGTTTTAGAAACAGGTAGAGTTGATGTGAAAACCATGATTGAAGTTTATAAAACCGATTTATTAAAAAATGAGTTATTGTTTGAAACTTCATTTAATTATGATGACCTAAAAATACAAGGTAAAGGGGTTAATTACAAAAATATAAAGTCAACACATATCGTATTTGCTGAAGGTTCGGGTGTAAGACAGAATCCGTATTTTAATAATTTGCCTTTAGTTCCAACAAAAGGGGAATTATTGACGATTCACGCGCCAAATTTAAAATTTGATTATGTTTTAAAAGCGGGTGTTTTTTTGATTCCGTATGGTGATGATTTATATATGGTTGGTGCGACTTATGAGTGGAAAGATTTAAGTCATGAAACTACTAAAAAGGCAAAAGAACAGCTTTTAGATAAACTTAAAAAACTTATAAATTGTTCTTTTGAAGTGGTTGATCAAGTAGCTGGTATTAGGCCTACGGTTAAAGATAGAAGGCCTTTGGTTGGTAAGCACCAAGAACATGAGAGTCTATTTGTATTGAACGGACTTGGAACGCGAGGTGTAATGATTGGCCCTTATGTTGCTAAACAACTTTATGATTTTATTGAACACAAAGCACCATTAGAAAAGGAAATTGATATTAATCGTTTTAAATCTTAAACTAAAAGTTTCAGTTGGACTCGCATTAGGGATCGAGTACTTTGTTTTGAGTTGACCTAAACAGGAGTAAGCGAGTAGTTAACTGTTTATATTCCTGAGTTCACTAATCTAATATAAAAATCAAAGAATATAGCCTGACCTTTGTGTTATCCTGACTGCCGGTAGGGCCTTAAAAAATTATTTCTTCGCCAAAGATTTATCGTAATTCATAAAAAGGTTAATCCAAATATTCCTGGAAAGCCTCATTATTACGGGCATAAAAACGATTAAAGTTGCCACAATAGAGATAAAAATATAATTAATGCTTGCATTAAAAACAAAGTAACTTATTACAAAAGCAGCTACAGCAAAGGCAATACCTACGCCATAACTTACATACATAGCACCATAAAAAAATGAGGGTTCTATTTTATATTTTGTATTGCAATTGTTGCATGTTTCATGCATGCTTAAAGCCTCAGAAAGAATATAAGGATTTTTGTTTTTATACATAGATTCTTCATGGCATTTTGGGCAAGTACCAGATAAAATACAATATAATTTTGTTCCTTTTTTAAACATATAATTTATGTACTTTTGCGTGCTAAATTATAGAGCAAAAATACCATTTTAATAATTCTGCTTTGTAATAAAAGTTAACTTTCTATGATGAACATCCATAATTTATCAATTTCATTTCAAGGGGAATACCTTTTTGAAGACATAACTTTCAAATTAGGTAATGGTGATAGGATAGGGCTTATTGGGAAAAATGGAGCAGGTAAATCTACAATGCTTAAAATTTTATCAAAAGAGATGGAGCCTGATACAGGTCAAATTGCAGCTGATAAAGAACTTAAAATTGGTTTTTTAAAGCAGGATATAGATTTTATTTTAGGTAGAACTGTTTTAGAAGAAGCCTATGAAGCGTTTACTGAAATTAAAACGTTAGAAGCTAAAATGGAGGCTGTAAACACCCAACTTGCTGAGCGTACTGATTATGAAAGTGATGGTTATCATCAATTGATGATTGACGTTAACGAGCTTCAGCATCAATATGAAATTCTTGGTGGTTACAACTATCAAGGAGATACTGAAAAAATTCTTCAAGGATTAGGTTTTCAGCGACAAGATTTTGAGAAGCTTACTGATACCTTTTCTGGTGGATGGCGTATGCGTATTGAGTTAGCTAAACTACTACTACAAAATAATGATATTTTACTTTTAGATGAACCTACAAATCACTTAGATATAGAATCTATCATTTGGTTAGAAGGGTTTTTAAGAAACTATGCGGGAGCCGTGGTTATTGTATCGCACGATAAAATGTTTTTAGATAATGTTACGAATAGGACTATTGAAATTTCTCTAGGGCGTATTTATGATTATCCAAAGCCTTACACGAAGTATTTAGTTTTGCGTGAGGAGTTAAGAACACAACAGCTGGCCTCTCAAAAAAATCAGCAAAAACAAATTGAACAGACTGAGAAGTTAATTGAGAAGTTTCGTGCTAAAGCTTCAAAGGCAACTATGGCGCAATCGCTTATTAAAAAGTTAGATAAAATTGATAGGATTGAGGTTGATGCAGATGATAATAGTGTGATGACGCTTAATTTTCCAGTTTCGATAACACCAGGAAAAGTCGTTGTTGAGGCTGAAAGTATATCTAAAAATTATGGTGATAATCAAGTTTTAAAAAATATTGATTTATTTATTGAGCGTAATAGTAAAACGGCTTTTGTTGGACAAAACGGTCAAGGTAAATCTACACTAGCCAAAATTATAGTTGGTGATATTAAGTACGATGGGAGTTTAAAACTAGGGCATAATGTGCAGATTGGGTATTTTGCTCAAAATCAAGCAGAATATCTTGATGGTAATAAAACTGTTTTAGATACCATGATTGATGCGGCAAACGAAACTAACAGAAGTAAAGTTCGAGATATTTTAGGATCGTTTTTGTTCAGAGGAGACGAGGCTGAAAAATATGTACGTGTTCTCTCAGGAGGAGAACGCAACCGTTTGGCATTGGCTAAACTAATGTTGCAGCCTTTTAATGTGCTTATTATGGATGAGCCTACAAATCACTTAGATATTAAATCTAAAAATGTTTTAAAGGAAGCTTTAAAACGTTTTGAAGGTACTTTGATTTTGGTATCGCATGATCGTGATTTTCTGCAAGGGCTAACCAATCTTGTTTATGAATTTAAAGATCATAAGCTTAAAGAATATTTAGGCGATATAGATTATTATTTAAATCAACGAAAAGTTGAAAACCTGCGTGAGGTAGAAAAACGTACCGTAGTTAAAGAAACACCTAAGGTTAAGAAACAGCAGTCTTACGAAGGTCAGAAAAAAATAAAATCTTTAAATAACAAGTTGAGTAATGTAGAGTCTAAAATTAATCAGCTTGAGCGTGATATTAAGGCTATTGATGTAGAACTTGAAATTAATTATGAAGAAGCATCCTCTAAGCCTAATTTCTTCGATGAATATCAAAAAATGAAAACTGATTTACAGGCATTAATGAGTAAGTGGGAGGGTATTCAGCTGGAAATCGAGCAGTTTGTCGATTAATATTTGTTAAAGTATTGTGTATTTCATCGATAAAAATAGTTTTTAATCCGATTTAGGTCTATATTCGTGCAAGAATTAACCCCAAATTTGATTAAAAAGATGAAGACTTTAAAATTACTAGCAATATGTTTCTTAGTAACAGCGTATTCGTTTGCTAACGTTTCCTCTACGGATAAAGATGCTTTGGTAGCTTTATATAATGCCACTAATGGCTCAGAATGGAATTCCTCTTGGGATTTAAACGCATCTGTGGATAAATGGTATGGTGTAAAACTAGAAAACGATAAAGTCGTTGAAATTAATCTTCAATTTAACAACCTTAATGGTAATTTACCTTTAGAAATAGGGAGCTTAACAAGTTTAAAAGTATTAAACCTAGGTTTTAATAAACTAAAAGGAGTGCTTCCTTCTTCATTAAAGAATTTAAAAGCATTAACAACTTTAAATTTATTTATGAATGGATTTGAAGGGAACATTCCATCAGAATTAGGTGAATTGAAAAAACTTGAGTCTTTAAAGTTATATAGTAATAAATTTGCAGGAGAAATACCTAGTTCATTAATGGGTTTAACTAATCTTAAAGAACTGTTATTAGGAAGTAATTTTTTAACTGGTCAGATTCCAATTGAGATTTATGCGTTGTCAAAATTACAAAAGCTAAGTCTTATGGATAATAAAATGGATGGAGAGATTCCAGCAGAAATAGCTCAATTAAAAGATTTAGAAGAGTTGTTATTATCAACAAATCAATTTTCAGGAGATTTGCCGCAAGAGTTTATGAATTTAACAAAACTAAGTACTATGATGGTTAGTGATAATAATTTAAACCAAGAGTATATTAGTGTTTCTGGTAAAAAACCACCTACATTGAAGTATATAAAATTACAAAGTGCAACAGCTAACATGGATATTGAAAAAGAATAATTTTTCGTAATTAATAGGATGTTTTCTTTGCTATTTATCTTACCATAGCTAATTCTTGAAAAAATTAAGTTTTTTATCAAAAATCAAATAGAAGTTATGCAAATACTTTAGAAGTATTGATGGTGTCATTCGCTTATACAACTATAGCTGCATTTATTATATATCATTATATTAGACTATTAATGAAAAAACCAAGAGAATTGTAAAGATTAAACCTTGGAGGCTTCATACAAACCAAAAGGCTATAATTAATTAATAAAAGAAAGTAATACATTGAGTATTACTTTCTTAGTTTTACGTATTTATGTTAGAACATTACTTTACATGTCCGTATTGTTGGGAAACGATTTCGATGCTTTTAGATAATTCTGTTAGTAGTCAATCTTATATTGAAGATTGCGAAGTATGTTGTAACCCAATTCAAGTCACAACTCAATTTATAAATACTGAATTAACGGCCTTTCAAGCAGATAGCATTGAGCAATAATTTTTTTGTTTTTTATGTTTGCTAAAGTAAAAAAGGATTGTATATTTGCAGTCCGAAATGATTTGGTCGGCATTATGAACCGAAAGTTAAAAGCTAAGAAAATTATTTTAAGATTATATCGCGGGATAGAGCAGTAGGTAGCTCGTCGGGCTCATAACCCGAAGGTCACTGGTTCGAGTCCAGTTCCCGCTACTAGCAAAACCTCTTGAGAAATCATGAGGTTTTTTTTATGAGCAAAATCTTGAAGCTTGTTTTTTAAATTTTTCGGTAATAAAAATGCGGTGTTGCCTAGCAATACTAGTTTTGCTTGATTCAGCTTTCTATTATGGGACTTTCCGAAACAACTTGTAGGAAAGAATTCAGTCGCAATACTAAAAACCAAACATGAAAGTGTCTGGTTTTTTTGTGAATAAAATTCAGAAGCTTGCTTCATGAATTGAAAGACATAAAATAGATATGTAAATAGTGCTTAAAATTTTTCTCGTAATACTATTTTTCTTTTTTACTTATTATAAATTTATTACATTTGGCATCGTACTAAAAAAAAATATTAAAAATGAAAATAATGAAATGTTTAAGTCTTGCAGCAATGGTAATTCTGCTAGTGTCATGCAATAATAATGGAGCAGCACAAAAACCCATAAAGACAGAATTAGATTCGGTTAGTTATGCTATCGGAATGGATGTTGCTAAAAATGTAAAAGCTAGTTTTGATGATTTTGATAACGAATTGTTTATTCAAGGATTTACAAATGTTTTAGATTCTACAGACATATTAATTGATGCGACTATAGCGCAACAAGTTGTTAGAACATATTTTCAAAATAAACAGAAAGAAGATGCCATTAAGAGTCAAGAAGCAGCTGCCGAAAATAAGGAAGCAGGAGAGAAATTCTTAGCTGAAAATAAAACTAAAGAAGGTGTTCAAACTACTGCAAGTGGTTTGCAGTATTCTGTTTTAAAAGAAGGAACAGGTGAAAAGCCAACAACAGCATCTAAAGTAAAGGTGCATTATCATGGAACTTTAATTGATGGTACTGTATTCGATAGTTCAGTTGATAAAGGAGAACCTGCAGAATTTGGAGTAACACAAGTTATAAAAGGTTGGACTGAAGGTTTACAATTAATGAATGTAGGTGCTAAATACAAATTTTTTGTACCTAGTAGTTTGGCTTACGGTGCTAACCCAAGACCAGGCGGAGTAATTAAACCTAACGCAACATTAATATTTGATGTAGAATTGTTAGAAATTGTAAAGTAATAGTTTATTATATATTCTTATAAAAAACAGGAAGTTTTACTTCCTGTTTTTTTTGTTTCTAATTTTTTATGATGTATTGAATATTCAAATTGTAACTTTGCAGTAGATTAAATGAAAAATAAGATGAGCCATAAAGCAGGTTTTGTAAATATTATAGGGAATCCTAATGTTGGAAAATCAACATTGATGAACGCATTTATTGGAGAAAAACTTTCAATTATAACGTCAAAAGCACAAACTACAAGACACCGAATTTTAGGTATTGTAAATGGTGAAGATTTCCAAGTCGTTTTAAGTGATACCCCCGGCATTATAAAACCAGCCTATGAGCTTCAAGAGTCTATGATGGGTTTCGTTAAATCTGCTTTTGAAGATGCCGATGTACTTCTTTATATGGTAGAAATTGGAGAAAAGGAATTAAAAGACGAAGCATTCTTTAATAAAATTACCAATTCAAAAATCCCTGTTTTGTTATTATTAAATAAAATAGATAAGTCAGATCAAGGGCAGTTGGAAGAACAAGTTCAAACTTGGGCTGAAAAAGTGCCAAATGCAGAGATCTTTCCAGTGTCAGCACTTGAGGGTTTCAACGTAAAAGAAGTCTTTACTCGTATTTTAGAATTGCTTCCAGAATCGCCACCGTTTTATCCTAAAGATCAATTAACGGATAAGCCAGAACGATTTTTTATTAATGAAACGATTCGAGAAAAGATTCTAATGCATTACAAAAAAGAAATTCCTTATGCTGTTGAAGTAGATACTGAAGAATTTTTTGAAGAAGAGACTATTATTAGAGTGCGTTCTGTAATTATGGTAGAGCGAGAAACCCAGAAAGGGATTATTATAGGGCATAAAGGGAGTGCGCTAAAACGAGTAGGAGTTGAAGCTAGAAAAGATTTAGAGAGGTTTTTCGGTAAACAAATTCATATTGAATTATACGTTAAAGTGAACAAAAATTGGCGTAGTAATCAAAACCAACTTAAACGTTTTGGTTATAATTAAGGCGTTTTTTTTTGGTCTAGACTTAGTGTGTTAGTCATGAAATCATTAAGTAATCGCATGTCATTAGTGCTGGATGCTTTGCCAATACTTCCTGCAAAATATAAAGTAACCCATATTAAAATCATCAATAACGTTATGCTGGCTTGAACGGCATAGGTTTGGTTTAAAGTCCAGTTGGTATAAGTCCAAATGGCAAAGGCAATAAATATTACTGCAACTAGAAAATGGAGAAACATAAAAAGCGTCCAAACTGTAGGGTTGGGACCAAATAAACCATGCAGTGTGCTAGAATTATCATCAACCTTATTTATTTCAAGATGTAATTGTGGTGACCAGAAATGTTGCTTATCCTTAGGGAATTTAATAAAAACATGGTCATCAACTCTGGTTATAATAAATTCAGATTGAGTTGTTTTTTCATTTTCAAAATCACTCAAAATGGCTTCATTATACCTCGGGATTTCCATTTTAAACCTTGGGCGTAATGCAATGTCATTTTTTAGCGGCATTCATATTAAGTTTAGCAAAGTAAATTACTGTTTTTTTCTTTAAACTTTAAATACATTCAATCTTTATTAAAAAAGAACTTTACTTCGTCTATATTCCCTACTTTTGCAAAATATTTCGGATAGAAATAATAACGGCATCAGATAAGGTGTAGCATACAATTTAATGATTATGAGTAATATAGTAGCCATAGTAGGGAGACCAAATGTTGGAAAATCAACGCTTTTCAACCGTTTAATACAACGAAGAGAAGCTATTGTTGATGCTGTAAGTGGCGTTACAAGAGACCGTCATTACGGTAAAAGTGATTGGAATGGAAAAGAATTTTCTTTAATTGATACTGGAGGGTATGTATTAGGAAGTGATGATATTTTTGAAGCTGAAATAGATAAACAAGTAGAGTTAGCTATTGATGAAGCTGATGCTATTATTTTTATGGTAGATGTGGAATCTGGGGTTACTGGAATGGATGTAGATGTTGCTAAGCTACTTCGTAAAATAAGTAAACCTGTTTTTTTAGTAGTCAATAAAGTTGATAATGGAAAGCGTGCAGAGGATGCGGTTGAGTTTTATTCATTAGGTTTAGGTGATTATTATACCGTTGCTAGTATTAATGGAAGTGGTACAGGCGAACTTTTAGATGCTTTAATCGAAGCCTTACCAGAAAAGGAAGAGGTTATTGAAGAAGAACTACCTCGTTTTGCTGTGGTTGGTCGTCCAAATGCTGGGAAGTCATCATTTATAAACGCCCTTATTGGTAAAGATAGATATATAGTAACGGATATTGCGGGTACAACAAGAGACTCCATTGATACAAAATATAATCGTTTTGGATTTGAATTTAATTTAGTAGATACTGCAGGAATTCGAAGAAAATCCAAAGTAAAAGAAGATTTAGAGTTCTATTCTGTTATGCGAAGTGTAAGAGCCATAGAACACAGTGACGTATGTCTTATCGTTTTAGATGCTACTCGTGGTTTTGACGGACAAGTACAAAACATTTTTTGGTTAGCAGAACGTAACCGAAAAGGTATTGTAGTTTTAGTAAATAAATGGGATTTAGTAGAGAAAGACCATAAGTCTGTAAAGGAATTTGAAAAAGTAATAAGACAACAAATGGAACCTTTTACTGATGTTCCAATTGTTTTTATATCAACATTAACAAAACAACGTATTTTTAAAGCCATTGAAACGGCTGTCGAGGTTTACCAAAACCGAAACAAGAAAATCAAAACTAGTAAGCTTAATGAGGTGATGTTGCCCATTATAGAAAATTACCCACCGCCAGCGTATAAGGCAAAGTATGTCAAGATTAAATACGTGATGCAGTTGCCAACACCACAACCTCAATTTGCGTTTTTCTGTAATTTACCGCAGTATGTAAAAGACCCATATAAAAGGTTTTTAGAAAATAAATTGAGAGAACATTTCGGATTTAATGGCGTGCCTATTAGTATTTACATGCGTAAGAAATAGTTTTAGAAAAGATATTATTTAGTTTACTAAAACACTCTTACGTGGGAGATTTTAATTATTCTGTAATTAATGAATTTATCATTACTTTAGAAACAAATATATCTTATCGATTTAAATAGGTAGGTGCAAAGTAAATCAAATTAATAAGTTTATTGTTAATTGAAATTACCATCCTCCAGAAGCGCCACCGCCACCAAATCCGCCACCACCAAATCCGCCTCCAAAACCACCGCCACCACCAGAGCTTCCGCCCCAACCGCTAGATGAACCTCTTCGGTAATTGCCACGGCCCATATTGCTCAAAATAATAGCTTCTAATAAACTACTTCCAGCAGATCGACGTCCTCTATTTCCGCCACCGTCACGTCTGTTTTTGGAAATTGAAATCAGGATAATGATAAATATGAAAATCAGAACAAATATAAGTCCAATGGGAAACTCACTACCATTTGATTGTCGTGAGCCTGTATATTCACCATTGAGAACTTGAAAAATAGCATCAGCACCTTTGTTTAATCCTCCAGGGTAATCATTTTGTTTAAAATAAGGGATAATATCTCGTTCTATAATTCGCTTAGACATGGCATCGGTTAATAAGTGCTCAACACCATATCCCGTATTTATAGCGATTCTTCTATCTCCTTTTGCCAATAGTATTAAAATACCATTATCTTCTTTTTCTTGACCAATACCCCATTCTTGCCCCCATTTTGCTCCTAAATAGTTGATGTTTTCACCATTTGTAGAATTGATAACAGCAATAACTATTTGAGTTGATGTCGTGTCAGAATACCTAATAAGTTTTCGTTCTAAATCACTTTTTTGATCAGCAGAAAGTAAATTCACATAATCATAAACACTGGTTTGAAGCTCGGGCTTCTTAGGGATATCATACTGGGCAAAAGAGAAGCTAAAAGATAATATAGCAAGCAGTAAGGTAGGTATAACTTTGCTTTTTAAGTTATGCTGTGACTGCGACTGAATACTGCACACTGAATACTGCATTTTATCCTTTAGAAATCTCGTTAGTTAGTTCGTTTGAGTCAGAATCTGAATATGGAAAATAGGTTTTAAGTTGTTCACCAGATTTTAAAACACCTTCAATTAAGCCTTGTTTAAAATCACCTTTTTTGAAATGTGATTGCATGATGTTTTTAGTGCTGTCCCAAAAATCATTTTCAACCACATCATTAATACCTTTGTCTCCAAAAATAACGAAGGTTTTATCTTCAATGGCAACATAAATTAACACCGCATTTTGAAGTTTGGTGTTATCCATTTTTAAAGTATGAAAAAGTTCTATAGCACGATTTGTAGCATCGCCTTTGCATGTTTTTTCTATATGTACACGAATTTCTCCCGAAGTATTTAATTCTGCAACACGAATAGCCTCAACAATGTCTTGTTCTTCGTCTGCAGTTAGAAAATCTTCAACCTTATTTGACATTTTAAAATTCTACTTTAGGAGCGTTTTCACTACCCGGAGCACTTTTAAATCGAGCCATTTCTTCAAATCCAAATAAGCCGGCTAATAATTTGCCAGGGAATTTTGTAGTGAATTTGTCATAAATATTTACAGCTTCATTAAAACGGTCTCTAGTCACGTTAATTCTATTTTCTGTACCTTCTAACTGTGATTGTAGTTCAAGAAAACTCTTGTCTGCTTTTAAATCAGGATATCTTTCTACAGTTACTAATAATCTAGATAATGCGCCACTTAAGCCTTGTTGAGCCTTTTGAAATTGAGCCATTTTTTCAGGTGTTAAATCTCCAGCATCAATAGTTGTTTTTGTAGCTTCAGAACGCGCCTTGATAACACCTTCTAAAGTTTCTTTTTCGTGAGCAGCGTAACCTTTTACAGTAGCAACTAAGTTTGGAATTAAATCTGCACGGCGCTGGTAAGCACTTTCCACATTAGACCAAGCTGTTTTAGCATCAGCTTCATGTTCTACAGCTGTATTGTTAAATCCTTTTGCCCAAGAATAGATACCTAATACCAAAATAGCAATGATAATCAATGGTAAAAATTTCTTCATGATAAATTAGTTTAATATAATTTTGTTAATTGTTATTGATAAGACACTTCTTTTTATAAAAAGTTACATCAGCCTTACTATTAAAGGTGTTCTTTTATTTTGATAAGCTGACTTTTCACATCTTCTAGCTTATTGATAATTTCAAAATTATTAAGAGCTTGCTTTTTTTCTTCTTTTAAATGTGTTTTTGCACCCTCAAGTGTAAATCCGCGTTCTTTAACAAGGTGATAGATAAATTTAAGATTTTTTATATCCTCTGGTGTAAACTTACGGTTGCCTTTTGCGTTTTTTTTAGGTTTGAGAACATCGAACTCTTTTTCCCAGAAACGAATCAAAGATGTATTAACGCCAAATGCTTTGGCAACTTCGCCAATAGCATAATATCTTTTTTCAGGTAAATCTATATGCATTAATCGAGGGATTGATTTTCTAAAGAAGCATGCTCCAATAGCTTGTTAAATTCTTCCGCAGTTAAACTTCCATAATAGAAGTTTATTGGGTTAATGCGGTCTCCGTCTTTAAATATTTCGTAATGTAAATGAGGTGCTTCAGAACGTCCTGTACTTCCAACAAAACCTATTAAATCGCCTCGTTTTACTTTTTGATTTCTTCTAACATTGTACTTGTATAAATGTGCGTACAAACTTGTGTAGCCATAACCGTGCTTAATTCTTATATGTTTTCCGTAACCAGAAGAATTACTGTCTGCTCGAGCTACAACGCCATCACCACTCGCATAAACTGGAGTACCTCTTGGAGCAGTAAAATCCATACCCCAATGCATTTTTCTAACCTTAGTAAATGGGTCAGATCGCATACCGTAACCAGAAGCCATACGGGTTAAGTCCTCATTACTAACAGGTTGTATAGCAGGAATTGCTACTAAAAGTTTTTCCTTTTCTTCAGCAAGTAATTTAATTTCATCAAGAGATTTGGATTGTACAACAATCTGTTTTTGTAAAATATCTAAACGCTTATTGCTTTCTATAATCAATTTGGAATTATCAAAACCTTCTAAACTTTTGTATCTATTAATTCCACCAAAACCGGCTTTACGTTGCTCGTCAGGAATTGGGTTAGCTTCAAAATAAACGCGGTAAATATTATTATCTCTATCCGCAACATTAGCTAAAACCGCTTCAGCGTGTTCCATTTTTTTATTGAGCAAGTCAAACTGCAATTGGGCATTCTGAAGTTCTCTTTTAAAAGCCCGTTCTTTGGGAGATTCAACATACTGACTAGCTATAAAAATAAATATAAATGCGAAAAAAGCAGCTGCTAAAATAAATATACCAGCATACTTAAATGTAGTTCGCTTTTTGCGTTCTATTTTGCGGTAAGAAAGCGATTCTTTATCGTAGTAATATTTTACCTTACTCATTTCTTAAATTATACTATTTTTGCAGCTAAATTAGAACAACTAAAAGTGTTGTTTCAAGTAGTAAACGAACAAACCTACAAAATTATTATTATAATAATTAGATGATAATTCAATTGTAGGTTCACCATCTCCTTAATTTTAAATATTTTTGGAGAGTAAATATAAAAATTGTTTCTTATTAAAAATAATTTAATAGAAACAAGATGCATAATAACAAGAGATGAACTCACAGGAAATACGATCAAAGTTTTTAAGTTTTTTTGAAGAAAAGAAGCATAGTATAGTGCAATCTGCACCCATGGTTCTAAAAGATGACCCAACCTTAATGTTTGTAAATTCTGGTATGGCGCCTTTTAAGGAGTATTTCTTAGGCAATGCAAAACCTAAAAATAATCGTATTGCAGACTCGCAAAAATGTTTGCGTGTTTCTGGTAAGCATAACGATTTAGAGGAAGTAGGATATGATACCTATCATCATACCTTATTTGAAATGTTGGGAAATTGGAGTTTTGGTGATTACTTTAAAAAGGAAGCTATTGCTTGGGCATGGGAGTTACTAACTGAAGTTTACGGTATTGATAAAGACATATTTTATGTTACTGTTTTTGAAGGAAGTGATGATGCTGATAATTTAGAAATGGATACCGAAGCTTATGATATTTGGAAACAATACATCTCTGAAGACCGCATTTTAAAAGGTGATAAAAAGGATAATTTTTGGGAAATGGGCGATCAAGGACCTTGTGGACCTTGTAGTGAAATACATGTAGATATTCGATCTGCTGAAGAAAAGGCTAAAATTTCTGGTAAAGACTTGGTTAATGAAGATCATCCACAGGTTGTTGAAATTTGGAATTTAGTATTCATGCAATACAACCGAAAAGCAAATGGTTCATTGGAATCCTTACCGAATAAACACATCGATACTGGTATGGGGTTTGAACGTTTGTGTATGGTATTGCAAAATGTGCAATCTAATTATGATACTGATGTTTTTACACCTATTATTCGTGAAATTGAAACCATAACTAATAAAAGTTACGGAAAGGATGAAAAGGCGGATGTTGCTATTCGAGTAATTTCTGATCATGTTCGTGCTGTTGCGTTTTCAATAGCTGACGGGCAATTACCTAGCAATACTGGTGCAGGATACGTTATTAGAAGAATTTTACGTCGTGCTGTGCGTTATGGATTTACATTTCTTGATAAAAAAGAGCCGTTTATATACAGGCTGGTCGATGTGTTGAGTAATCGCATGGGAGAGGCATTCCCAGAGTTGAAAGCTCAAAAACAACTTATTGAAAATGTTATAAAAGAAGAAGAACAATCATTTTCTCGAACATTAGATCAAGGATTAGTGTTGTTAAATAGAATTGTAGACGAAACAAAAGGCGATACGGTTTCAGGAGAAAAAGCCTTTGAACTTTATGATACTTATGGTTTTCCAATTGACTTGACAGCTTTAATTCTTTCTGAAAAAGGTTTAAAGCTTGATGAAAAAGGTTTTAACGAAGAATTACAAAAGCAAAAAAAACGGTCTCGGGCAGCGAGTGAAATGTCTACTGATGATTGGACCATTATTGTGGATGATGCTGAAGAAGAATTTGTAGGCTACGATATATTGCAAGCTAATGTCAAACTGACGAGATATAGAAAAGTATCTTCCAAGAAAGATGGAGATATGTATCAATTGGTGTTTAATTTAACACCATTTTACCCTGAAGGTGGCGGACAAGTTGGCGATAAAGGGTATTTGGAAGATACGCGTGGTGACGTGGTTTATATCCTGGATACTAAAAAAGAAAACAATGTTATTATCCATTTTGCTAAAAATTTACCAAAGCATATTGATCAATCTTTTAAAGCTGCTGTTGATGTTAAACAACGTCACAGAACCGAATGTAATCATACGGCAACACATTTGCTGCATCAGGCATTAAGAGAGGTTTTAGGAGCTCATGTAGAGCAAAAGGGAAGTGCAGTGCACTCTAAATATTTGCGTTTTGATTTTTCTCATTTTTCAAAATTAACAGTTGAAGAATTACGAGATATTGAAAATTTTGTAAATCGAAGAATTGAAGGCAAATTAGAATTAGAAGAAAAACGAAATATTCCAAAAGAAGAAGCGATTGCAGAAGGTGCTATGAGTTTGTTTGGTGAAAAGTATGGTGATACGGTTCGTGCAATTCGTTTTGGTAAATCTATTGAACTTTGCGGTGGTACACATGTAAAAAATACGTCTGATATTTGGCATTTTAAAATTGTTTCAGAAGGTGCAGTTGCTGCAGGAATTAGAAGAATTGAAGCAATTACTAATGATGCGGTAAAAGGTTTTTATTTTGAAAATAATAGAGCTTATTTTGAAATGAAAGACCTACTTAACAACGCTAAAGAGCCTGTGAAAGCACTTCAGAATTTACAAGAAGAAAATACAGGGCTTAAGAAACAAATTGAAACGTTGCTCAAAGATAAAGCTGCGACTATTAAAGGAGAGCTTAAAAAGGAGTTAGAAGATATTAATGGCGTTAAGTTCTTAGCTAAAAAATTAGATTTGGATGCTGGTGGGTTAAAAGATGTGGCTTTTGAATTAGGAAGTCAGTTTGATAATCTGTTTTTATTATTTGCAACAGAGCAAAACGGAAAAGCGTTGCTGTCGTGTTATATTTCAAAAGAGTTGGTTGCTAGTAAAGGTTTAAATGCTGGGCAGGTGGTTAGAGAACTTGGTAAATACATCCAAGGTGGTGGTGGTGGACAACCGTTTTTTGCTACTGCAGGAGGTAAGAAGCCTGACGGGATTGATAAGGCTTTGGAGAATGCTAGGAATTTTGTTTCTTAAGTTTTGAATCTTCAAACCAAAATACCATTAAAGAAACAGTCTAAAAATCAAATAGACTATAATTCTAATGTACTATTATTTGGTTCGTGCTTTTCAGAAAACATAGGAAAGAAACTCGACTATTTTAAATTTCAAAATCTTCAAAATCCTTTTGGTATTTTATTTCATCCTAAAGCCATTGAAACTCTCATGTCAAATGCGGTTGGAAATAAGATATATTCTGAGGGCGATGTTTTTCTCAATAATGAACAATGGCACTGTTATGATGCACACTCAAAATTGAGTAATACTTCAAAAAACCATTTAATAAATCAACTAAATGAGCAAATTGATTTAACAAGCTCAAAATTAAAAAGAGCTTCTCACATTATTATTACTTTAGGAACAGCTTGGGTATATCGCGATATAAAAACAGATAGTATTGTTGCCAACTGCCATAAAGTTCCACAGAAGCTATTTAAGAAAGAATTGTTGTCGGTTCAGGAAATTACAAACTCATTAAAAAACATTTTGAGCTTGATTAGAAGTGTTAATAATGATGTTTTAGTGGTCTTTACAGTTTCTCCAATTCGACATACAAAAGATGGCTTTGTTCAAAATACTCAAAGTAAAGCGCATTTAATAACAGCCATCCATCAAGTAATAAATAATAAGTCATTTTATTTTCCGTCTTTTGAAATCATGATGGATGAACTTCGTGACTATCGCTTTTATAACGAAGACATGATTCACCCCAATCAGGTGGCAATAAACTACATTTGGGATAAGTTTAAAACGGTCTGGATTTCTGACGAGTCTTTCAAAGTTATGGAAGAAGTCGATACTATTCAAAAGGGCTTAAAACACAAGCCTTTTAATCTTAAATCTCAAGCGCATCAAAAGTTTCTTCAAAATTTAGAGGCTAAAAAAAACCAGATTCATTCCCATTTTCCACATATCGTATTCTAAAAAGTTAATTGATTTCTAACACGTTTTACCTTTTTTAATAACACTTTGTCGAAAAAACAACCAATGTATTAGTATAAGTTATAGCTTTATTATGCTATTAATCAGTTTATATTTAAAAACATCAATTGCAAAATCAGTAAAATGATTCTCAATTGATGTTTTTTTTGTGTCTACACCTATTTAGCATGAGATCTATCTTCTAATATTTAAAACAGATTAATCAGCGAGCTTTCAAAATTTTATATTTTAACAAACTCTCTTGGTTGGACTTTAATCTATAACGATAATTCGATGCAATCCATTAACGATTTTCAAAATTTAAAATTATAACTTACGGTTTAAGCTCATCCAGCCACCGCCATTTACGACTTCAATGCCGTTGCTTTTTAAAATTGAAGCAGCACTTCCAGAACGTATTCCACTAGCGCAACATGTAATTACAGGCTTGTTGTGTTTTTTTATGCTCTCAATTTTGGAATTGATGATTTGTAAAGGAATGTTTTTTGAGCCAGCGATAGCACCTTGATTGAATTCTTTAGTAGTTCGAACATCTATAATAATAGCACCTCTATTTTGAAAATCTTTAATCATGTCATTTTTATTACCAAACAGAAAATCTAATAAGCCCATAGTCTAATTTTTATTGCAAATTAATTTAATTTTTTTTAAAGTATAGGTAACATAAGTTGCATTATAGTTCATTAAAATTTTATGTATATTCAACTTTTAAAATTTGAGTATTTATGGAAGCTTATGTTACGCTTACTATTGAAAATGAAGTTGGTTTTATCGAGTTTTTTCATCCTAATAGAAACTCCATGCCTAGTGATGTTTTATCACTATTAGAGCAAATTATTATTGATGCTGGTAAAAATGATGATATAAAAGTTATTGTTTTAAAAAGTGGTGGAGACAGAACCTTTTGTGCCGGAGCAAGTTTTAATGAAGTAATTGCCATCGAAAATGAAATATCTGGAAAACAATTTTTTATGGGTTTTGCTAATGTTATAAATGCAATGCGTAAATGCCCAAAGTTGATTATTGGAAGGGTGCAAGGAAAAGCAGTTGGAGGAGGTGTAGGTTTAGCCGCTGCTGCAGATTATTGTTTAGCAACAAGATATGCTTCTATTAAATTGAGCGAATTAAGTATTGGTATTGGGCCTTTTGTTATTGAGCCTGTTGTTTCAAGAAAGATAGGAGTTACAGCCATGTCCCAAATGACCATTGATGCTGAGACTTTTTTTTCTACTGAATTTGCAAAAGAGAAAGGCTTGTATTCTGAGGTATTCGAAACCGTCGAAGACTTAGATGAAGCAGTAAAAACGTTAGCTGAAAAATTAGCAAGTTATAATCCAGAAGCTTTAATAGAAATGAAAAAAGTATTCTGGAAAGGAACAGAAAATTGGAATGCTTTATTGAGTGAACGCGCTGAAATAAGTGGAAAACTAGTTTTGAGTACGTTTACAAAAATGATATTGAAACGCTTTAGATAACATTATTTAATAATTGATTTATTCTGAACAATCTCCAATCCATCATCAATTAAATGTCCTACCTCGGGCTTATTTTGTTTAATAGTTTCTAGTTGTTTTAATATTTGTTTACATAGCTCAGTTTCATTTCCTAAGTGGGCTAATTCATAAAGTTCCAAAGGTAATAACCAGTCATTAGGATGTTTCTCTAAAAGCTGGTCTAAAACTTTTGTTCTAGAAATGGTTTTGTTTATCCCTTCTCTATAATCTTTAACCTGTTGGTATAAAGCTTCAAGTGCTAATCGATCTTTTGATTTTTTTATATGAATCGTGTTTGATGACGTTTTGTGCGTAATTAAATCAAAACTACTTAAATCAGCAGGTCCAGAAAAAGCTGAAACAATATCTTTACCTACGGCCATATCATAAATACCCCATTCAGGTTTAAATAATACCGTTTCTTGGTGTGTAACCGTGCAATTATTGAAACTAATAAGAATTATTTTTCCTTGAAGATTTCGTTTTCCGGTAATGATTTCTCCTGAAACTTTAATACCGCCTTCAAATTCTAGGTTTACAATGCGTTCTTCATAAATATTATAAGCTGCTAAATCACGGGGACTCATATCTTCAATGGCCAGGTTAATACCTTTTAATTTTCCGATAGGAGAACCAAAACCGTCTAAATGAGTGTCTACACCATGACCGACCAGCTCTTTTTCGCGATAAGCGAGAGCTGTTTTTCCTGTGGTTTGTATGTAGATGGGTTTTCCGTCGTGTTCAATAACATGATTAAGAACTCCAGAAATTTGCAATCCTGTACTTAACTCAATGGTTCCTAAAGCGTTTGATTCAATTAATTTATTAACCCCAGATAGCCCGCCTTTACGCAATGACATGGTATTTGCAAACTCTTCTAAAATTAAACTTAAATGTGCAAAATTTGGTGTTACATAAAGTTGAGGTTGTGGTTTAGTGATATCAAAATTTTTGTAAGTTGCATTGATGTCGTAAGGGAATTTTTTAACCTCGTCAGTCATGCACCAGGCACTTTCGCCGATTGATGACAGTAAACCAGCTCCATATATTTTGGGGTTGTCAACAGTTCCAATTAAACCATATTCAACAGTCCACCAATGTAAATTTCTTATGAGTGCCATTTCACTTGGAGTACCCATGTTTTGTTGTAAATCTTCTACTTTTTTTTCTGCCGAAGCGATAGCTTCTTCCAAAGAGTTAGGTGCTTCTTTTATGATGGATAAATGTCTAACGGCTTCATAAAGTTCATAATCTTTTGCCGATGAAATGGCTTTACAGCCAATTTCTCCAAAACGTCTTAAATATTCAGCGTATTCAGGATTAGCAATTATTGGGGCGTGTCCCGCACCTTCATGAATAATATCGGGAGCCGGTGTATATGTAATATGTTCCAGTTGTCTGATGTCACTTGCAATAACCAAAATGTTATAGGCTTGAAATTCCATAAAAGCATTTGGAGGAATAAAGCCGTCAACGGCAACAGCTGCCCACCCAATATCTTTCAAAATGCGGTTCATGCCATACATGTTGGGAATACTATCGATAGAGATTCCTGTTTGTTTTAAGCCTTCCAAATATGAGTGGTGAGCAACAGTGCTCAAAAAATCTACGTTTTTGCGCATCACGTAACGCCAAACAGCTTGATCTATAGCCGAATAATCCTCATAATTTTGAGGTTTTATAAACTGCTTTAAATGCTTTGGGAGCTTTTGAAGTATTTCGTTTGATTCAATTGAATGCGACATCAGTAATTTTTAGATTTAAAACATGTTTAAAAATACGAATAATTCATTAAAACAGAGGGTTTTTAGCTTTTCTTTCATTAGTTGTCTGTTCAATTCTAATTTTGCTGAATAACCATTGAAGATTTCTATATATTTATAAAACTAAATTTTCAAAAAACACATATGTACACAAGACGTATATTTCCTGTAAAAGGAGTAATAAAATGGACTAGGCGCCATATTTTTTTATTTCTAATACTTGCTACAATTCCAGTAATTTTATTTGACATTTTACATTGGAAATGGTTGCACATTCCTTGGCTACCAATGGGGGTTTTAGGTACAGCTGTAGCGTTTTTGGTGAGTTTTAAAAACAATGCATCTTATGATAGGCTCTGGGAAGCGCGCAAAATTTGGGGTGGAATTGTAAATACGTCACGCTCTTGGACTATTATGGTCAAGGATTTTATTGATAATACGCATACTAAAGAACATGTAACAGACGAGAAACTACAATCGATAAAACGAGAATTGGTGCATAGACACGTAGCTTGGTTAACTGCATTGCGTTATCAAATGCGTGCCGATAAGCCTTGGGAAATGCATTTAAAAGATACGAAGTCTAATGCCGAATTTAGAGAAGCCTATTACTTGGTTTGTGAAGATGAAATACCTATTAAAGAGGCTATTGAACCTTATTTGTCTAAAAAGGAGTATGATGAAGTTTTTGCAAAGGGAAATAAAGCCTCTCAAATTCTTGGTGTCCAATCAAGACGTTTAAAAGAACTTATGGATCAAGGATTGATTGAAGACTTTAGGCATATGGAAATGGTTAATGTTTTAGCCGAGTTTTATACGTTACAGGGAAAATCGGAGCGTATTAAAAATTTTCCATATCCAAGACAATATGCTACATTAAACTATCTTTTTGTGTGGAGTTTTATTTTGTTATTACCCTACGGAGTAATGGAGGGTTTTGAGGTTATTGGTGATCGTGTTTTAGATGAGCTTGCTTTGCATGAAGTGCAAACAGATATAATGCATCGTGTTCAACAATTTATAGCTAAACATTTTGTCTGGTTCTCAATCCCGTTTAGTACTTTATTATCTTGGGTTTTTCATACTATGGAAAAAATAGGGGAGAACACAGAAAACCCTTTTGAAGGTGGGCCAAATGATGTGCCAATTACAGATTTGAGTAGGGGCATTGAAATCGATATCAGGCAACTTATAGATGATACTAATATTCCTGAACCTTATGTTTGGCAAAATGATATTGTGATGTAATAAAAAAGGCAACTCACTGAGTTGCCTTTTTTGTTTTTATTGTTGCGTTCCTGGAGGATATTTCTCCATTATTTTAGTAACAAACTCTTTTATACGAGCTTCTTTCTTTTCCATATTTCTACTTAAATAACCAGTTCCCATACCTTGCCATACCAATTCTTTTTTATTAGCGTCAATAAGGTCTATATATAAATGGCCTTGCATGCTTGTAGAAACGCTAGGTTGTTGATTCCAGCCCCATCCCCAGCCAGGGCCAAAGCCTGCATAGCCACCCCAACCCCAGCCGCCATTGCCCCAGGAATTGTTGTAAACATCAACGCGTTGTTGTGATTTTGTAAATAGACTCACCAATAAATCTGGTTTTTCAGATTTTGTAAAGCCTTTAGCTAAAAGTTCTGCTTCAATAGCACGAAGTATTCGACGTTTATCTAAATCGCTAATTTCAGCCTTGTCAATACCAGTTTTAAAGAATGCAAATGTTTTGTAATCGTTAAATTTGGCCTCTTTGTCATAATCTGCAGCCACTTTAACAGAGCTACATGAAGATAGCAAAATCAGTAATGCTAAAAGCGGTAAGGTTTTAATAAATTTTTTCATAATACAATTTTTTAAAGGTTGTAGTAGCTGTAAAAAAAATTAAGTGTAAATAAAAACATTAGTTTACAGCAGTTTTATTCTTATTACTTCACGTGATAGATAGTATCAATAATCATACCAAGGACACAAGGAAATGTGTGCTTTTAAAACTATTTTTTTATAGAATTTGTAGCTTTGTTATATCCATATGGACAATGTCTACAACCACTCTCGCAACAATAACCACGTTTTAAGTGATATTGCTCGGTAAAACAACGATAACCTTCGGGTGTCAGGTAGTAATCGCCTTCTTCAATTGGGACTATTTTTTTCATTATGAGCAAAGATAATGTAAATTGGATTGATTTTTGAATAGTATATAACATGATTCTTATTTCAAAATATATAGTACCTAAAGGTTATACAGGAATAACGATATTCCCTTTTGTCTTTTTAAAATCGAAGCAATTAAAAGTAAATTATATTTTAATAAATCATGAAAAAATTCATCTGAGACAACAGTTAGAATTACTCGTTATTCCTTTTTATATCTTCTACGGAATAGAATTTTTAGTGCGATTAATTCAATATAAAAATTGGCGTAAAGGGTATCGGAATATTTCATTTGAAAGAGAGTCATACTCCAATGAATTTAATCTAGATTATTTGAAGCAGCGTTCATTTTGGGCTTTTTTAAAGTATCTTCGTTATCATGATATTTAAGCTTTCAGACAGCATAAACCAGCAAATTATTTTACCCAATAACACGGTTGAACTTTATATAAAGCGTGAGGATAAAATCCACCCATTTGTGTCTGGAAACAAATACAGAAAGTTAAAATATAATCTTCTTGAAGCTAAAAATAATGGATTTGATACGCTACTTACTTTTGGTGGTGCGTTTTCTAATCATATAGCTGCAGTTGCTTCGGCAGGAAATGCTTTTGGTTTTAAAACCATTGGTATAGTAAGAGGTCAAGAGTTAGGGAGTAAAATATCTGAAAATTCAACCTTAAGTTTTGCAAAAGAAAACGGCATGCAATTTAAGTTTGTTTCTAGGGAATTATATCGAAATAAAACTTCTGAGTCTTTTTTAGATGATTTGAAAGAAGAATTTGGAGATTTTTATTTAATCTCGGAAGGAGGAACAAATAAATTAGCAGTTAAAGGTTGTGAAGAAATTTTAAACACGGAAGATAAAAATTTTGATTATATATGTTGCGCTGTGGGTACAGGAGGCACCATTTCTGGCCTTATAAATTGTTCAAAACCTAGTCAACAAGTTTTAGGTTTTCCTGCCTTAAAAGGTGATTTTTTAAAGGAAGATATTAGTAAATTTGCATCACAAACCAATTGGAAATTAATTACAGATTATCATTTTGGTGGTTACGCTAAAATAAATGAAGAATTAGTAACGTTTATTAATCAGTTTAAAATCGATAATCAAGTTTCTTTAGATCCTGTTTATACAGGTAAAATGCTATTCGGAATTATGGATTTAATTAATAAAAATCATTTCCCAAAGGGTTCAAAAATTTTAGTAATCCATACAGGAGGATTACAAGGTATTGAAGGGATGAATGCCGTTTTAAGGAAGAAAAATTTATCAATAATTATCTAAATTAATGAACAGAATAATTGTCATCTTATGTGTTGCGCTTTTGGTATTTAGTTGTAAGTCTAAGAAAGGTATTGTAACTAAAAAGCCCAGTGATGAAACTAAACAAGTTGAGGTAAAACAAAAAGATAAAGAAAAGGATGTTAAAGTATATGCCAATAATACTGAGCGTTATATAGACTTTCACAAAGCCACAGCACAGAACGAAATGAGTTTGTATGGGATTCCTGCTAGTATTACTTTAGCTCAGGGAATCTTAGAGTCTGGTTCAGGTAAAGGCAGGTTATCTGTTAAAGCCAATAATCATTTTGGGATTAAGTGCCATGGTTGGACCGGGAAAAAGATATACCATGATGATGATGAAAAGCAAGAATGTTTTAGAAAGTATAAGGATGCTAAATATTCATTTAGAGATCACTCTTTGTTTTTGTCAGAACGAAAACGTTATTCAAAACTTTTTAAATTAAAAAAAGAAGATTATAAAGGTTGGGCTAAAGGGTTGAAAGCAGCTGGATATGCTACAGATCGAAAATATCCGCAGAAACTTATTAGTTTAATAGAACGATACCAATTGTATGAGTTCGACAAAGAAGTCTTAGGTGAGTTATATGTGAAATATGAAAACCCTGTAACACAAGAACTAACAATGTATACGGTTGTTAAAGGTGATACCTTATATTCAATTTCTAGAACATATAAGATTTCAGTGAAAGAACTTCAAAATATAAATGGGTTGAGTGATACGGATCTTAATTTAGGGCAGGTGTTAATTGTGAAACCATCATCAAATAAATAATTAGATTACATGATTTATAAAAGGAGTAGTGCGTTGTTCGCTGAAGCGGAAAAAGTGATTCCAGGAGGTGTAAACTCGCCAGTAAGAGCGTTTAAAGGTGTAGGTGGAACACCTGTTTTTGTAAAAGAAGCCAAGGGTGCCTATTTGTATGATGAAGATGGAAACCGTTTAGTTGATTACATAAATTCTTGGGGACCTATGATTTTGGGTCACGCTTTTGAGCCCGTTGTGAATGCAGTAGTTGAAAAAGCTAAAAAAGGCACATCTTTTGGAATGCCCACAGAAATAGAAACTCAAATTGCTGAATTAGCTGTTTCTATGGTGCCGAATATTGATAAAATTCGTTTTGTTAATTCTGGGACAGAGGCCTGTATGAGTGCCGTGCGTTTAGCGAGAGGCTATACAGGAAAAGATAAAATAATAAAGTTTGCGGGTTGCTATCATGGGCATTCTGATTCATTTTTAATTCAAGCAGGAAGTGGAGCTAGTACTTTTGGAACACCAAATAGTCCCGGGGTTACTAAAGGAACAGCAAAAGATACATTGCTAGCTCGCTACAATGATATTGAAAATGTGAAAGCTTTAATTGAAGCGAATAATAATGAAATAGCTTGTATTATTATTGAGCCCGTCGCTGGAAATATGGGATGTATCCCTCCGAAATCAGGTTTTTTAGAAGCGATTAGAAGTCTATGTGATACACATAATATTTTATTAGTGTTTGATGAGGTGATGACAGGTTTTCGCTTAGCAAAAGGTGGATGTCAAGAATTATTTAATGTCAAAGCTGATATCGTTTGCTTCGGAAAGGTTATTGGTGGCGGATTGCCAGTTGGTGCTTTTGCAGCTAGAAATGAAATTATGAATCATTTAGCTCCATTGGGGCCCGTTTATCAGGCTGGCACTTTAAGTGGGAATCCATTAGCTATGGCAGCCGGTTTAGCAATGCTTACAGAACTGAATAGCCATGCGGAAGTATTTATTAGATTAGAAGAAAAAACAGCGTATTTGCATGAAGGCATCGCTAAAGTTTTGAATGATAATAATATTACACACACCATAAATAGAGTAGGGTCTATGATATCAGTTCATTTTGATGAGGCTGAAGTTGTAGATTTTGATACGGCAGCCAAGGGAAACAATGACACTTTTAAGAAATTCTTTCATGGTATGCTAGATTCAGGAGTTTATATTGCACCAAGTGCTTTTGAAACATGGTTCATAACGGATGCTTTAAGTTATGAAGATTTAGATTTTACAATAGCTGCTGTAAATAAGGTTTCAAAATTTTTATAAAAACAAAACGCATCCCGATATTTCGGGATGCGTTTCTCATCAACTAAATTAAAATCGTTATTATTTGTTCTTATGCATGCCTTTTTTTAGGCCTTTCTTTTTGTTCTTTCCGTTCTTGGTGTTCTGCATTTGAGCTTTCTCCCATTTAGTATATTGCTCTTTATCTAAAATGTTTTTCATTTTTGCTTTCATAGCAATTTTGCGATCTAATTTGGTATTTACCATTTCAAGACGCTGTTCTTGTGTAGGTTTTTGAATTTCACCACTTTTTTTTCTGGCTTTACGTTCTGCCATCATGGCTTTTCTTTTGGTGGCATTCTCTAAATTTATTTTTTTAATCTCGGCTTGTTGAGACTTGTTTAAGTCTAAATGCAAAGTCATTTTTTTGGTTTGAAGTGCAGCTGCGTCTTCTGCAGAAAGATCCATCATTTTTAGAGATTTGCCTTGCTTATTCGAGCGTTCTCTTTGCTGTTCTTGTGCGGTAACTTGTAATGCTAAAAGCGCTACGGCAATTATTAAGATTTTTTTCATTTTATAAAGGTTTTAAATGTATTTGTCTTTTGGACTTTTATATTTTAGAATGGTTTAATTTATGCCTAAATTTTAACTACACATTAACATAGTTGTGCTGTTGTAATTGAAACGGGTTTGCGTTAGGGATTGTAGTGGAAATCCTTTTTGAGAGGCACGAACAAAAAGATTGCAACGTAAAGCTCGACCCTTGTGGTAACGCTAAAAAAATAATTATTTAGATATAGGAATTTTTAAACTCACACCAGTTTGAAAATCTGGAGCATTGTTTACTTCTAAATCTTCTTTGATAAATAATGTTAGCAGATATTTTGGTGTGCCGTAAGTGTAAATAATATTCCAACTAGATAGGGGTTCGTAGAGTGTATATACGCCGTTTTGCCAGCCGCCATTTATTTCTTGCCACTTACCAATTAATCTGTAATATTCACCTTCAGCTTTTTTGTTGTAACGCGATTGAATATGGTAATTTATGCCAAAAGCGTTGTAGTTGCCCTTTTTCGTGTATTTGGTGATTTCAATTTCACCCTCGAGGGAGGCCAGATAGGGGTTGTTTCCTAAATCTATAACCTCTTTAAAATTGATGATATTTTTGCGTAATAGGTTTGCGCCTACAGCTAAGTTTAGCTCGTGATTATTTTTTAAGGTTAGTTTTTTAATAGCATTTGCTGAAATACCAACGTCTATTGATGAATTATATTTTGAGGTGTTTAAGCCTAAATGCGTACCAAAATTAAGATAAATATTTTGAGTTGTACTTAGTGATAGCTTGGGGTAATAGTAGTGGTTAAACTCTAATCCGCCAATAAAAAAATCGTTGTTATTTAACTGTAAAGTGTTTCCGTTTCTATCAAAATATCTAAAATTCACTTGGTTTAAACCATAATATCGCCTTCCAAATGGGTCTTCGCCGCCAACTGCATTGCTGTGAAACCATTCAATACCTTCATCACTTGTGAAAATTGAAAATGGATATTTTCCTTTAGTTATTAAGTAAGACCTTAATGTGATTCCCAATTCATGTTGTTTGTTTATTGGAATGTTTACTGTAGCCCTGAATTCTTTAATAACTGCATCAATAACAATGTTTAAATAATCGGCTGGTGTGGTTTCTTGGTCTATGAAATTGAAACGGCGATTATGCCATTTAACTTGACTTAATTGTTTTCTTATTTCATGGTTTTTCGGGTAATACGCTTCAACAAAAGGCTGGAAATTATTTCCGCTAGTATAGTTAAATGCAAATGTGGTTTTTTGAGGTGGCGCATATTTAAAATTGGTGTTTAACCGTGAACTGAATATGCCAAAGTGATGTGTTGATAATATGCTAGGGTTATCTATTCCATTTTTAATTGATAAGCTATCAGGTTGTTGTGCAGTTAGTGTTAAACTACAAAAACATAGGATAGTAAATAGTATTTTTTTTAGCATTGTGTAAAAATAGGTAAAGTTTAATTATATAGAATTATCTAGTTTTTACTTCTTATTGGGCTTGCTTTATTAGGGTTAAAGTAGTTTGATATAGGTCTGTATTATTCATTTTACCTTTCAACCAACTGTAAAAACTTATTACAAATATATCTTCTTGTGCTCCTCCAACCCATTCGAAAGAATCTTCAACTTTATTTTTAAATTTTATTGAAGTAATTATTTCTGGAGTTTTATAATATTCATTAATAAGATTTAGGTAAGTGATTACTCTCTGTTGTTTTATTTCTAATAAAAATTTATAATAACTACGTTTAAAGCTTAATAATCTAGATTCTACTAAATCAATATTATTAAGTTCAATATGAAGCAATATTTCAATTAAATTCTTTTTTATAACCCATTCTTTTCCAACTCTTTCTATGTACCATTTATCAGTGTGATAAAACTTTGAAAATATCTTACTGGCTTTTTGAAAATCGCCTTTTTGAAAATAAATCATAACTAAGCTTAAATAGATATCTAATAACGATTCAATATCTGGATGTTTAGAAATTAAAAAAGGCTCCAAAATTTTAATGGCTTCATTTTGATTATTTAAAAAATTTAAATTTAGACCTAAAATTAGATTGTATTTAAGTTTGAAAGTATTGTGATATTTATTTTTTTTGAGAGCTATTACATTGTTCATTTTTTCTAATAACTCTAAAGATTTTTTGAATTTTTTATTTCGAAATAGGGTGTAAGCAATTATATATAATACTTGTAGATGGTAATACTGTTGTTTTTCTTTATTTCTATGACTGAGTAAAACCTCGTAGGTATCTAATAAAAAAGGTTCAATTTTTAAATAATCATTGGAGGCAAAAGCAGAAATACTTACAATCTTCATGAGCTGATATAAGGATTTAAATGACATGGATTCTTTGATATCTATGTCAAATTCTTCAAGAGTTTTATTTACCAGAGTTTGAAAATCAATAAATTCACTATTGAAATTCATGTTATTTATTGCTTCTCTTATTTTTGCATATACAATGTTTAATTGGTCTTCTGTATGATAATTTTTTTGATTGATTTTAAATTTTTCAATTAGTGTGTTTACATTAATACTTGTGTTAGCATAGGCGTATTGAATTTTTGTATGATAAATTTCATTAAGTAATGGGAATAGATAGTTGTCTTCAGCTAATGCTTCGGCTCTATCTAGGATTTTGTAAGCAACCTTATATTGTTTATGATGCAAAAATGTTCTAGAAGCTAAAATGTATTTAATGATTTGCATATCAATCGCTTTTTCTTCCTGTAAACTCTGGTTCGCTGTAAAATCAATTAAAGATTGATACAAACGTTTTCTTAAAGCATGATAGGCGTCTTTTTTTTGACTTCCGTAAAGTCTTGCACAAACATCTTTTGAGTTTAAGTCATCTTTTAACAGCAGATTAAATAATTCTATGTTTTTTGTATCATTACGTTTGTTCTTTTTTTCTAAATAAGAGATGAACTTTTGTTGATTTTCAGAAGAAAATTCAGAGATAATATCGTTTAAATTAGTCATTTAATCGTCAGTAATAGTTTGTATAACTCAATAAATATAATGTTTTTAATTATTAAATTAAGGTTTATATCGTCAGTTTTATATAAATTTTGTGTTTCAAATGCTCAATGAGTTTTGCAGTTTTGCCATATAATCATAAAAACAAAAAACATGAATTATCAAACAACAGTTTCAGTAGATGAAAAATCAAAAGAAACAAAAGCTAAAAAAGAAATTAAAGTGTATGACCAAAAACCAACATCCTCTTTTATAGGAGCATCATGGTCGGCTCTTTTAATTGGGATGACATCCTATTGTATTGGTTTATGGAATGCTGATATGATGCTAAATGAAAAAGGGTACTATTTTACCATATTACTTTTTGGGTTATTCTCTGTAATCTCTGTTCAAAAAGCGGTTAGGGATAAAATGGAAGAGATTCCTATTACTGATATTTATTATAGTATTAGTTGGTTTACTACAATAACTTCAATAGTGTTGCTGGTTATTGGGCTTTGGAATGCTGATTTACTTTTAAGTGAAAAAGGGTTTTATGGGATGTCTTTCCTTTTAAGTTTGTTTGCCGCTATTGCTGTCCAGAAAAACACAAGGGATATTCAGTATATAGATAGGAATATTAATAAAGATAACTAAAAAGTTTAATCTAGTATCAAAACAAAAAAAATATAAAAGGGTTGTTTTGATGGTTGGTTAGTTAACCCAAAATCTCGTTGCCTTTTTGGTGACGAGGTTTTAAAATACGGACTCGTTTTTTATTGTATATTAGTATTCTAACAGATTTTATTAATGCCATATTGGTTACATATTCTTATCGTTGTTTTAGTTGCTTATGTTTTAATAAGTATAGCCTTGTATTATTTACAAGATTATATGTTGTTTAAGCCAGAGAAGCTTCCAAAGGATTTTGAATTTTATTATGAAAATCAAGATATTGAAGAGCATAATCTCGAAACGAGAGATGGCGCAACAATAAATGGTATTCTATTTAAACCTAAAAGTGAATCAAAAGGGATTGTCCTATACCTTAAAGGCAATTCGAAAAGTATTAAAGGTTGGGGTAAATTTGCAGTTGATTTTACAAGACATGGTTATAACGTTTTGATGATTGATTATCGCGGATTTGGAAAGAGTACGGGCAGACGCTCACAAAAAGCCATTAAAAGAGATTTGCAAGAAGTTTATAATAAAATTAAGGAACGCACCGATGAAGATAGAATTATACTTTATGGGAGGTCTTTAGGGTCTGGTTTTGCGGCAAAATTGGCTTCTATGAACAACCCAAAAATGTTGATTTTGGATGCGCCTTATTACAGTTTGACAAAGGTAACCGCGCGTTATGCGCCCTTTATGCCATTGTCATTACTCATAAAATATCCGTTACCAACTTACAAGTGGTTAAAATATGTAAAGTGTCCTATTCACATAATTCATGGGACAAATGATAATTTGATTCCTTACAAAACCAGTGTGAAATTATCTGGAGTAAATCCTAAACTCACCAAATTGCATACTGTGATTGGTGGTGGACATAAAAATTTGAATAACTTTGAATCCTATCATAATATGATTCATGAGATATTAAATAGTAAGCCTAAAGATATCGATTTATCAACTACGAGTATTCATGTTAAACACACCTCAAAACCAGCTAAAACGAAAGTTTAAAAAAGCGCTTGTTGTTTTAATTAGTCTCTATCTTATGGTTGGATCATTATTATGTTTTTTTCAAGAAAAAATGTTGTTTTTACCAACCGTACTAGCACAAGATTATGAATATCAATTCAACTATCCTTTTGAAGAATTGTTTTTTAAGACTGAAGAAGATGTCCTTATTAATGCCATTCATTTTAAATTAGAAAATCCTAAAGGCGTTGTGCTCTTTTTACATGGAAATGCAGGTGATTTATCCCGTTGGGGAACTCTGGCCGAATATTTTGTTGAAAAACAGTATGATGTTTTGGTTATGGATTACAGAACCTATGGAAAAAGTATAGGCAAACTTAGTGAAAAAGCGCTTTATCATGACGCACAATATTGTTATGACTATTTGAAAGACAAATATAAAGAGGAGGATATTCTTGTTTATGGCCGTTCACTTGGATCTGGGTTAGCAACATTTATCGCTTCAAAAAATAACCCGAAACAACTTATTTTAGAAACACCGTTTTACAGTGTTTTAGATGTCGCACAGTCAAGATTTCCAATGTTTGCTGTAAAACAACTTTTGAAATATAAGTTGCTTAGCTACCAATTTGTAAAACAAATTGAATGTCCTATTTTAATGCTGCATGGAACCAAAGATCAGGTTGTGCCTTATGAATCTGCAAAGAAATTATTTAATGCTTCACCAAAATCAAAAACTAAATTTGTGTCTATTGAAGGAGGAAGACATGGTAATTTAAGCCTTTTTGATAATTATCATTTTCACATGGAAAATATATTAAAATAACTTTAATGTCTTAAAAAATTAACATAACGAATAACCAAGTCTTAAAGAAAGATTAAAATATCAATACCTAATGTTAAACATTTCTAAAATACTTCTTCAAATGGGAATAATTACCTCTATTTGTTCTGAGTTTAGTTAATAAGTTTAGTTAGTTAGTTAGTTTAAAAAAAGCCAGTAATTTTAAAATTACTGGCTTTTTTAATATTTACTATTTTCATTAGTATTAAACTACAACAACAAATAATCCGTCGTCTGTCTTCTCAACTTTAGCAAGATTATTTTTAGTCAGTTCTTTAATTGTTTTATCCCATTTTTTATTTGATAAACCAGACTTAACTTTTAAATCTACAAGTTCCAGTTTTTCTGCTTTTTGCAAAATTTCAAAAACGGCTTTTGCATCTTCACTAACAGCAACAGCTTTTTTCTCTGGTCGCATTTGTGGGAAAAACAAAACTTCCTGTATGGATTGATTATTCGTTAGAAACATAATTAATCTATCCATACCAATTCCCATACCCGATGTTGGAGGCATGCCGTATTCGAGAGCACGTAAAAAATCATGGTCAATAAATTCTGTGGCTTCATCATCACCTTTTGCAGCAAGTTTTAATTGATGCTCAAAACGCTCACGTTGGTCAATAGGGTCGTTAAGTTCAGAATATGCGTTTGCTATTTCTTTACCACAAACCATAAGTTCAAAACGCTCTGTTAATTCAGGGTTTTCGCGGTGTTCTTTACATAACGGGCTCATCTCTTTTGGATAATCCGTAATGTATGTAGGCTGAATATAGTTGCTTTCACATTTTTCGCCAAAAATCTCATCAATAAGCTTGCCTTTACCCATAGTGTTATCTACTTCAACACCTAAATCTTTAGCAGCTTGTCTAATCTCATCTTCAGTTTTACCAGTAATATCAAATCCTGTAAAATGCTTTATAGAATCTGCCATAGTGACTCTCGCATATGGCGCTTTAAAATCTATTTCATGTTCTCCAAAAGTAGCTTTTGTAGTTCCATTTACTGCAATGGCACAGTGCTCTAAAAGACGCTCGCAGAAATCCATCATCCAGTTATAGTCTTTGTAGGCTACATAAATTTCCATGGCCGTAAACTCAGGGTTATGAGTTCTGTCCATCCCTTCGTTTCTAAAGTTTTTGGAAAACTCATAAACACCATCAAAACCACCAACAATCAGTCTTTTTAAATACAACTCATTAGCAATACGCATGTACAAAGGTATGTCTAAAGCGTTATGATGAGTAATAAACGGGCGCGCGGCAGCTCCTCCAGGAATAGGTTGTAAAACTGGTGTTTCTACTTCAAAATACCCGGCATCATTAAAAAATGAACGCATGGCATTAAATAATTTAGTTCGTTTTATAAAAACGGCTTTAACCTGCGGATTTACAACTAAATCTGCATAGCGTTGTCTATATCGCTGTTCTGGGTCGGTAAATGCATCGTAAACTACGCCGTCTTTTTCTTTAGGTAATGGTAGCGGTTTTAAAGCCTTACTAAGTAGTGTGAAGTCTTTAACTTTTACTGTTTTTTCACCAACTTGTGTAGTGAATAATTCTCCCTCAATCCCAACGAAATCCCCAAAATCTAAAAGCTTTTTAAATACCTCATTGTATTTGCTTTTGTCTTCACCTAGACAAATTTCATCTCTATTAAAATACACTTGTATTTTTCCTTCAGCATCTTGTAATTGAGCAAAACTCGCTTTTCCTTGCACTTTAATCATCATTAAACGACCAGCTATTACAACCTTACTTCCTTCTTTAAAATCCTGCTTAATTGATTTTGAAGTATTTTTTACGTTGTATAAATCAGCGGGATAAGGGTTAATGCCTAATACGCGTAATTTTTCTAGTTTTTCTCTTCTTACTATTTCTTGCTCTGAAAGCTGCATCTGATGTTTTTTTGAACCGCAAAATTAAGCTATTTAAAAAAAATGATAAACTTCTTTTTAATTATTCTTTGTTTTTATTGATTAACTGATAAAAATTTAAAAAAAAATAGTTTTAGTTTATGATATTAATCATAGGTGATAAATGGTGTATTTTTTATTTTTATTCAATTATTGTAAGAGATTTTGTAGTCCATTTATTTAATTGATTTTTATAATACCTATGTTATTGAATTGACACAACTCATATAATTTAAACTTCATTCATATGAAAAATTTAATATTAAGTTCGTTTGTTTTTTTTACCGTCACTTTTAACATGTTTACACAAGAATTGTCCCCATATATAAAAATTGGAGAGTCAACAGAAAGTATTACGGAATTAACAGAAAAAGTTGTTTCTGTATTAAAGGATAATTCATTTACCGTTCTAGGAACTTATAATCCTTGTAACAAAAGTTCTTTAAAGATTATTGCATTTACAAGAACAGATTTAAGTAATGTCTCAATTAAAGTTAAAGATAGAGGTGCATTGGCCGCGGTTTTTAAAGTGGGTTTTGTTAAAAAAAATGATAAAGTAATCATTTCTTACACGAATCCAGATTATATTTTAAGAGCTTATTTAAGGGATAACTATAATACTTACAGGAGTACTTTCAAAACATTTAGTGCAGATTTGAAGACTGTGTTTTCTGCTATTGGAAATGAGTTCACTCCTTTTGGAGGAACCGTACAAGCAGATAAATTAAGAAAGTACCATTATAAAATTTTGATGCCTTATTTTTCAGATCCTGTGGTGCTAAATGAATTTCCTTCATTTGAAGAAGGCGTAAAAACAATTGAAAATGCTTTGATTTCTAAAGCGGGAAACACAAAACTAGTTTATAAGCTCATTTATAATAATGCTAAAGTGGCTGTTTTTGGTGTTGGATTATTAAATAAAGAAGATGGGGAATCCTATTTTTTACCAATTATTGGTGAAGATCATGTTGCAGCTTTGCCTTATGAAATAATATTGCAAGATAAAGTAGCGACCATGCTTCATGGTAAATATAGATTGGCATTGCATTGGCCAGATCTAACAATGGGTACTTTTATGAAAATCATGAGTACGCCTGGGGATATTGAAGATACTTTAGAAGCCCTTTGTCAATAAGTAGTTAATTCTTGTTTTAATAAAGTATTCAATTGTAACAAAACTCATAAAATGACGTCAAATTAGTATCATCAATTAAAATAAATCAAAGCATGAGTTTTTGGAGAGTTTTACTGTCTATTATTTGTCCGCCTTTAGCAGTTATTGATAAAGGTTGTGGTTCTATTATTATTGTCTTTTTGTTGTGGCTTTGTGGCTGGGTGCCTGGAGTAATTGCAGCATTAGTTATACTTAATAACCCTAAAAATTAAAACATAAAAATATCGTAATTTTGCGGTTCATGAATAAGACTATTGAACTTCAGGATTTAGGGCTCAAAGACTATAAGCAAACTTGGGATTACCAAGAAACATTGTTTAAAAGTATTGTTGATACAAAAATCAAAAATAGGCGAGAAGATGCAGGTTTAGAAACCAAAAACTATTTTTTATTTGTGGAGCATCCGCATGTTTACACTCTAGGTAAAAGTGGGGATATGTCAAATTTGTTGGTTGATGAATCACAATTAAAGGCTAAAAACGCCTCTTTTTATAAAGTGAATCGTGGAGGTGATATTACCTATCATGGGCCTGGACAAATTGTTGGGTATCCTATTCTGGATTTGGATAATTTTTTCACTGATATACATAAATATCTTCGTTTTTTAGAAGAAATGATTATTCTCACGCTTGCTGAATATGGTTTAAAGGCAGAACGAAGCCCAGGAGAAACAGGGGTTTGGTTAGATGTTGGTACGCCGTTTGCACGTAAAATTTGTGCTATGGGCGTTCGAGCGAGTCGTTGGGTTACCATGCATGGCTTTGCTCTCAATGTAAACGCAAATTTGGGCTATTTCGATTTAATGATTCCATGTGGAATTCGTGGTAAAGCGGTGACTTCACTAAATGTTGAGCTTGGAAAAAAATCAATAGATGAGGCCGAGGTAAAAGAAAAACTTTTAAAGCATTTTGCTGCGCTTTTTGAGGCGGAGTTTAATGGTTTTAATTAGAATTAATACTAAAAAGGTATCTCAAACGGCGACTTAATTTATTTATAAGAAATATAGGCTAAAGCGAGCTGGTCTAATTGAAAACCCTTAAATTCTTTGTTTTTAATTCGTAAAACTAATTCTGTGTTTCCTTTAAAATAATCTGATGCCCATTTTCTGAATTTTGAATTACTTAAATTAAACATACTAATTACTGTTGGCGCTTTTTCACTTGGACGTTTGAGTAGATAGCTTGTGCCAAAATTGATATTTCTTCCTTCGTAGCTATGAGTTGTAATTATGCCCTTTCTTTTGTCTAAATAAAAAGTTTGAGTACTGATGTAAGCTTTAATTAAAGGATGACTATAGGTTACCAAAAACCATTCTTTTTCAGACAAAGAACTACTTCTATGTTTTTTAAATGGCTCGGGCGTTAATCCGAGGTTGTTTCTCTCAAAAAGATATTTATTGCCATTATAAATTGTGTATAAAATTTGATAGATCTCATCACTTTCAATGCTTAAAGCTATTTCACTTCCATTCTTTTTTACTTTTATAGAGTTATTATGATGCCTATTTTGGGGTAAAGTAGCTACGCCTTCAATAGTTTCTCCATTTACTAATAATAATTTTGCCGTATAAAAACCATGAGCTTGAATATTTAAAGCTATACACAGGAATGCTATTGATAAAATGTTGCTCATAAAAGATAAGATTTATAATGAACTTATGTTTTCTTTAAAAATATGAATCACTCTTTTGTTACTTTTAAATGTGATTTTAGGTTTTGGTTCGTTTAACAAAGGTGGATGTAACAATATTTTAATTTTTTATATCGGACTTTAAACGAAAGTAGTTGAAAATATTTATAAACTCAAGGTGTTTAATACTTATCAGGCACAAAAGTTTGATAATCTTTTGGTGGGCGAACATATGCTTTATAGTCTGGTAAATCAGGAAGTTCAATTGGATTAACATCCATTTTTTCGTAAGGAATCATGCTCAGAACATGGCTAATACAATTTAAACGTGCTTTCTTCTTGTTGTCAGCATTTACAACAAACCAAGGCACTTGCTTGGTGTCTGTATGTGCAAACATATTGTCTTTGGCTTTAGAATATTCTAACCATCTAGCACGAGATTCTAAATCCATTGGACTAAATTTCCAACGTTTTAATGGATTACCTATTCTGTTTTTAAAACGCTTTTCTTGTTCTTCATCACTTACTGAAAACCAATATTTTAAAACAATAGTTCCAGATCTTACAAGCATACGTTCGAACTCCGGACAAGATCTTAAAAATTCATTATACTCATCATCTGTACAAAAACCCATAACCTTTTCTACGCCAGCTCTATTGTACCAACTTCTGTCAAAAAGAACCATTTCACCAGCAGCCGGCAAGTATTGTGCATATCTTTGAAAATACCACTGTGTTTTTTCTCTTTCAGTAGGAACCCCTAACGCCACAACTTTGCAAACACGTGGATTTAAAGGTTCTGTAAATCGTTTTATCGTGCCGCCTTTACCCGAAGCGTCTCTGCCTTCAAAAACGATAACTACTTTTAAACCTTGCTTTTTCACCCATTCTTGAAGATGTACTAACTCGGTATGGAGTATAGCGAGTTCTTCCTCGTAGTTAAATTTAATTTCTTTTGACATTCTAATGTGTTTTTGCAGACACAAGTTACTGAAAAACAAAAAAAAGACTAATTAATAGTTGACTTTTTTGTCTGTTGTAAAGATAATTTATAAAGATTCTTATTAACTCTCTGCATTAAAAAACACTTTGTAATAATGCATTTTCTTTTCATCGTCATAACCGCGTTCTAAATATTCAGAAGAGGCGTCTGGGGAGTCAATATCTAACTTTATTTGTATGTTGGTATCTAGCTTAATATCCGTTTTTATTTTTCGCTTTTCTTTGGTTACAACAGCTTCTGCAACATCAAACTGATTTCTAATTACTAAATTTTGTTCACCTTCAAAATCCTTTTTAAAATTATCAAATTCTCTTTTATGCTTGTCTTCTTCAAATAGCTCTTCTTTAAAACGCTCTACATTAACGACTTCATTTTCCTTAAAAAAGTCGATAGTTTTAGCTAAAAAGGTATTTTGTTCTTGTGCACCGTAACTGGTTTTTATGATTTCCGTTGAAAAGTCTTTACATAACTCAATATACTGTTGTGTATGGTTATTAGCATCATCCGCATATTTAATATTTAAAAAATGATTAATCCAATATTGAGCATCGTAACTATTATTATCTACACTTAAAATAATGTTGCCTTCAGTATCACTTTGATTTAAAATTAAACAACCTTTATCTACTTTTTTAGAGTTGATCCCTTTCTGTACCAAAACATCGTAACTTTTATTCTCCAAATACGTTTGAAAGAAATTCACTTTACTTTCAATTTTGAAAATGCCAATGGCGTTAGTGGTCATATCTCTAAACTCAATACCTTCAAACAAAACAATTAAGACATCGCCTGTTTTTATTTGTGCAGAACTAGATTGCTCATATAAATGAGTTACTATATGTTTTGAAAGTTCTACGAACCCATCTTCATCATTAAACAATTGTGTGCAATAGCTGTTAATTTCGTTTAAAGAAATATTGGCATGATGATTAAATCGATAACTCTGTACAACGCTGCCGAATGGTCTTAATAAAAAGGGTAACATTAAATCGTAACTAGCTTCGTCAAAATCTACTAAATTTTCTGAAAAGGCATTTTTAGTGTCATTAAATTTATTACCAACCTTATGAATTATAAATTTTGAAATGGAAGCATTTTTTCTTGAGATCATGTGTGTTTTATTAAGACTGCAATACTATTAAATTTACCTGAAATTAAACCAAATGAATTTTAAAATGATTGAAAATAAATTTGAATTATATTTCACCTACAGGAAACAGAGGCGGATGTAATCAGTTATTTTAAAGTTTATTTAGTTGTATACAAAAAAAGAGCACCAAAGCATTACACTTTGGCGCTCAAGATTCGAGGACTTGCTTTTGTTGATTAAAAACCTTTATTTTTATTTTATTAATATTTTCACAAATTCTATATGTCTATTTTGCGCTTCATAACAAAAGCCATCCAAAAGAATAGGATGCTTTTCGCGTTTTTTGATAATTTTATTTGTAAGTATTTGATTAATAGGTGTCTTAAAGATAAAGATTAGTTTTTTTATCCACAAGAATGTATTGTTAATTTTCAAAATAATTTTATAAGTAGCTAAATGAATAGCGAACAAATTAATTTATTTGATATAAAATTATAGCGTTATTTTCTCCTTTAGTAACAAACTCTAAATTTCTGTCCTTATCAATATTGTCAAGGTCTATTGTCGAGTTTCCATAAACAGGGAAATTTGGAAGTAATTTAGACTGACTATCATATAAATAAGTTTTATGTGATTGTAAATCTGTAATAGAAACATAAATTTTATTATTAATGTAGAAAATTTTTGGACTCGAGTAATCTCCAAAATCTAACTCTGTAGTTTTACTTTTGATATAAAGCTTGTTTTCGCTTTGTGCAACTAAGGTTTTACTAGTAGTTTCAATATGATGATTTTCAGAAAGGTTTAAGTTTGTAGAAGAAACATTTCCTTTTGCATCAACTGAAATCAAATCACCAGAAGCACTGGTTGTTGTAAATGTGTTATTATATAAGAAAACGGGTTGGTTTGAATAAGGAAAAGATTGTTTCGGTTTAACTCTTGTTTTTCCTAATCGATTTAAGATATAAAGTTTGTTGTTAGTTTTTAATGTGATGTAATCTTTACTGCTGATTTTAAAGTGTTTGGGCTGACAAATAATGTTGTTATTAGCCGATTTAAAAGTAAAACCTTTTATTCGTTTCCCTTTTACATCATACATTAAAACGTTTTTGCCTTGTGTGACTAAAAGGCGATAGTTTTTACTGTTATCATAATCAAAAACAGCAAGAGGTTGTGTGATTTCATCATTAAAATTTAATGCAAACGGTTTTACGTCTTTCCCATTTCTGTCTAAAATGTAAACTTTGTTCGGTGTTGCAAAAACTAATTGTAATCGTCCATTTCTATAAATATCAATTTGTTCAATTTTTCCTAAAACAGGTCCTTGCAGCTGCTTCTTCCAGATAATTTTTCCTTTGTTAGAAATTAAATATAAGTTGTTATTTATATCTTGAACAACAATTTCTTTTTGTTTTGTAATATGGTTTTTAACAAATTGAGGAGCGTTCAATAGTGCTTTATCAAGTTTAATATTTAATTCTTCTGAAACCGAATTTATAGAGGCCCTTGTTTTATTCTTTTTAATGATGCCATTAACATGAGCGAAATTGTTATCGTAAATAAATTGAATGGCCGAAATATTGTAATTATTTAGTTTGTAGTTAGTATTCGTCTTAATATTTTTATTTAAAATAGTCTTTAGTGTTGCGGCATTTGTAACCTGAAGTAATGACGAAGCATCACTAAGTTTTTCCTTGACATCTTTAAAATATAATTTATTGCTTACAGTTGTTTTATTTTGATAGTTAGCAATAATGTTTTGAAGTATTTCAGTTTGTTCAGCAAACACAAAAAAGTTATCTAAAACACAATATGTATTAACCTTATTGGCCTTTATTAGTGGTGTAAACGTATTGGCAAATAAAACAGGTTGGCTAAAATTGTAAATATTAATTTCTCTATATGTATCTGCAATAGTTTGTTCGCTCAAAAGAGCATCTTCAGTGGCGATAACATCAGTTGAGTTTAAAACTATGGCGCGTTTTTCATCTTCATATATAACACCGACTTCAATAATATCATTAAAAAGTGTCATGCTATTTGTAATAGAATCTTTTTTATTGAATTTTAATAAGTTGGTTTTAAGAATTTCAAAATCATCAAATGTAAAACTCATAAATCCATCGCTATTTGATGGTGTAATGTTTTGAATTTGATTGACATGGGGAGTAGTGTTTCTAAAAATATTGATAAGACTTTCAGTAGAATCTGAGGCTTTTGTAATACCATTAAAATAGGTGTCGTTTTGATTCAATTCGACATCAATAGCGATATATTCGGTAAATGTGGCAAGTGAAATAGAATTTTCAACAAAAAAAGAGGATGAAAAATTAGTGTTAGGTTTTATAACCATCGAAAATGTTTTATCATGGCCGGAGGTGTTATATATTTTTTCAAGTTCAACATCGTTATTAAAACTATTAAAAGCCTCGTCCACAATATTTTTTGATGATGAAGCAAAAAAAGTACTGTCAATCACGGTGCTGTAAAAAGTGCTTTTATTTATTTTAGATTTTATAATGGATTTGTTTTTAAAAGAAAGTACTTCTTCAGTATAGTTTGGTAATGAGTCTTTTACAAATAAGGTTTTAGTAAGTTTTGTCGCAAGTGAATATTGAAGACTATCATTTTCATCGTGAGAAAAGCAAATTAATATATTGTTAGATGGATTTAAGTTTGATAGAGGTTTTAGTTTATTCTCTAAATTCTTGTATGTTGTTGTATTCGATATTCTTTGTAAAAAATCACTATTGCTAATACTGTTATTTAAACTTTCTAAATTAGAAGTTTTAATAATTAGGGTGGTGTTTTTAGGAACGAAATCTAAAAGATTTGAATGATTTGTTTTAGATTTTGAACAACCAAAAGTAAATATTAGTAGAAGGGAAAAACAAAATAATCTCATGAATTGAATTAATTTTTACAAATATAAAAACTTATATGTCTTACTATAATTGATCAGGTAATAATCTAAACGACTTTCTGTGGTATTTTGTTATTCCGTATTTTTTTATAGCCGCTCTGTGTTCTTTCGTTGGGTAACCTTTGTTTTGTTTCCAATTATACATCGGGAACTCTTTATGAATGCCTTCCATATATAAATCCCTATATGTTTTTGCTAAAATAGAGGCGGCTGCAATACTCAAATATTTACCATCACCTTTAATAATGGTTTCATGAGGAATGTTTTTGTAAGGTTTAAATTTATTGCCATCAACAATAATAAACTCTGGTGTTTCATTTAATTTATCAATTGAAAGATGCATTGCTAGAATAGAGGCATTCAAAATATTAATGGTGTCTACTTCCTCCTGAAATACATGGGCAACTCCAAAACTCAAGGCCCGTTCTTCAATAATAGGCTTTAGAAGATATCTTTTCTTTTCGCTTACTTGTTTGGAGTCATTTAAAATTGAATTCTCAAAGCCCTCTGGAAGTATAACTGCTGCAGCGGTTACAGGTCCAGCCAAACAGCCACGACCAGCCTCATCTGTCCCGCATTCTAAGATGTAATTTGTGTGGTTTAGTAAGAGCATAAGTTGAAATATAAACAAATATATAATTTGCCAATTAAGTATTTGAAAAATATTTATAATGTTCGATATTTTTTTTAAATAAAAATCACTGTATTTTAAAAATAAAAATATCGTTTTTGCTGCTGACTAACTCGTATATAATTTAAAATTTCATCTTTTTTATTAGATGATTATTATAATAAAGAAAGCTGGTGTTTTTAGCAGGCTTTCTTTATTTAAAATATTTGCTAGCACTTTACGTTCAAATAATTACTTTTGCCACGGAAAAACAATTAATAAATAGAAGTGCTTAAATTACCCAATTCACCAGAAGCTTTAATATGAAAGTGAGCCTAAAAATTAAAAACAGAATTACAAGTAATCAGATATGTACAATCTGTTTAACTTTTTTTATGGTTTTTATTGTCAATATGGTTTCTGGTCAAATAAAAAAACCGGCAAGAAGGGTTATAGAAGATGATTTAAACTCTTTTGGTGTTCAGGATTCATTACAGAATAAATATCAAGAATCAACAAGTGTTAAAAATATTAAAAATCTAGATGCAAAGATTCAAGACTATTTAATTATTTCGCACGAAAGAGACACAACATATCTCGATACGTCTTTAACAATACATAAAGACTATAAGTTTAATTATTTGCGTAAAGATAATTTTGGTTTAATATCATTTTCTAATCTTGGACAAACATACACGAGCTTAACGCATAATTTTGAAAACACCAGTTCCATGCCTAAGTTTGGTGCAAGGGCTAGACATTTTAATTATATGGAAACTCAGGATATAAATTATTATCGTGTTCCCACACCGTTAACCGAGTTGTTTTATAGAACAGCTTTTGAGCAAGGTCAATTGGCTGATTCTTTTTTTAGTGTAAACACGTCTCCGCAATTCAATTTTTCTATTGCTTATAAAGGGATGCGTTCTATTGGTAATTACCAACACTCAATTACAAGTACAGGTAATTTTAGGTTTACATCAAATTATTCGTCTAAAAATAAACGTTACCAAGCTAGAGGACATTTTGTAACGCAGGATTTGTTCAATGAAGAAAGTGGTGGGCTTAAAGATGAAAGTGTGGTAAACTTCGAAACGGGAGAACAAGAATTTCTAGAACGCCCTATCCTTGATGTTAATATTGAAAATGCCGAAAACATATTACGCGGAAAACGGTTTTATCTAGATCAAAATTATAATATTTTTAATAAGGCAGTCGAAAAAAATATTCCAGAAACTTCAAATGATTCCATATCGAAGAGCAGACTTAGCGTAAGGCATTTAATGTCTTTTGAAGATAAATACTACCAGTATAACCAAGCAGCAGCTAGCACAATTATTTTCGGAGATGCTTTTAAAACGCGAAGCTTATTCGATAAAGCCACACTAGAAAATTTTTATAACGAATTACAGCTAGACTTTTACAATAATGTATTAGGTAATATTCAAATCAACGTTAACAGTACGAATTACAATTATGGCTATAACAAGCTTATTGTTTTAAAGGGAAAAACCATCGTTAACAGATTAAAAGGTGACGTTTTTGCAGTAGGAGGTAAGTATAGTAAAGTTTATAAAGGCTTTCGCTTCAACGGCGAATTAGGGGCAAATATTTCTGGAGATTTCGATGGTAATTATTTAAAAGCAAATGCAGCCTTCAATTTAAATGACGATTTCGCTGCATCTGCTTCCATAAACCACAGTTCAAAAGCACCAAATTATAATGCATTACTGTATCAAAGTGATTATATCAACTACAATTGGCAAAATAATTTTAATAATATCGAAACCCAACAAATAGGATTCAAATTAAAGTTTAAAGAGCTCGCTACCCTTACAGTAGACTATTCGACAATAAATGATTATGTTTATTTCAAAAGGGATGAAACCACACTGCAAGTAAGTCCTTTTCAAAACGATAAATCTATAACCTATTTAAGAGTAAAGCTAGAAAACGAAATAAAATTCGGCAAGTTTGCAATAAACAATACGGTAATGTATCAAAACGTGCAAGACGAAAACAATGTTTTAAACGTTCCAGAAATCAATACACGAAACACCTTTTATTTTTCAAGTCATTTATTTAAAAAAGCACTGTTTTTACAAACAGGAGTAACTCTAAATTACTTCACCAAATATTATATGGATGCCTATAATCCATTGCTAGCAGAATTCTATGTTCAAAACGACAGAGAATTTGGAGATTATCCACGGTTAGATTTCTTTTTAAATGCAAAAATTCGTCAAACCCGTATTTATCTCAAGGCAGAACACTTTAACTCATCGTTCACAGGCTATAACTATTATTCTGCCCCAACCTATCCTTACCGAGATTTTGCAATACGTTTTGGTGTAGTTTGGAACTTCTTCTTGTAGCAAATAATTTTATTTTTTAGGCGTTCCCCTTATGGGTCGGGCTTTACGTTACAAGTCCTCGCTCGTGCCTCGCTGTGGGCTATCCACTTCAATCCCTAACGCGGGTAATTCCGCAAGAGTCAGTTTTATACTCCATTTTAAATGATTTGTAAAGGGGTTATGTTTTAAAGAAACAATTAGCAGAGTTAAAACTAAAGCCTAAATAACGAGAAAAGTCTCAAGTCAATTAATAGAATTGAACATTGAAATACATAATATAAAAATCCAATCGTTAATAATTTTGGAGGCCTTAGAAGAAGTTTAGAATACCTCAATTCACTATTTTGATTTTGTGTCTTAAAGAGTAGCTATTGTAATAAGGACAAGGTTAAAAAACAAGGATGCAAATAAAACGTTAAATGAAACACATTAAAAGCAAAAAAACAACAGCTGTAAACCTTTGTATATCAGAGGATAAAATAAAAGGATAAAAAAGAATAAAAGAAAGTTTAGGATATGTAGAAATGAGGTGTATATTTGCACCCGCTAAGCAGAATAATACGGATGTATTTAGAGGCAAAGCGACGTTCCTAAAAGCATTGAGAAATAAATTTAAAAAAGTTTTTAAAAAGCTTTTTAGAAACAAAAAAGGTTGTATGTTTGCAGCCGCTAAAAAAGGCATTGCTTTTTGAGGCAAACGCTCATAGAAAACACGAATTAAGTTGATTATTGAAAGAGTCAAAAACTTTTTCAAAAAAAGATTTAAAAAGTATTGTGGGAGTTAAAAAAGGGTTTTATATTTGCACCCGCTTAGCAAGGAAACGCGTTAAGAGAAAGTAAAAAAAGTTCATAAACATATTGAATTGACAGCGTAAGATTGAAACTGGAAACGGTTTTAATCAACAAAGAGAATAGATTATTTTGAGTACTAGAGATTCTAATTAGTTGTTAAAGTTGTTACATTGTATTTATATGATAGTAACACACAAAAATTAACGATGAAGAGTTTGATCCTGGCTCAGGATGAACGCTAGCGGCAGGCCTAACACATGCAAGTCGAGGGGTAACATTGGTGCTTGCACCAGATGACGACCGGCGCACGGGTGCGTAACGCGTATACAATCTACCTTTTGCTAAGGGATAGCCCAGAGAAATTTGGATTAATACCTTATAGTATGCAGACTTCTCATGGAGATTGCATTAAAGATTACGGCAAAAGATGAGTATGCGTCCTATTAGTTTGTTGGTGTGGTAACGGCACACCAAGACTACGATAGGTAGGGGCCCTGAGAGGGGGATCCCCCACACTGGTACTGAGACACGGACCAGACTCCTACGGGAGGCAGCAGTGAGGAATATTGGACAATGGAGGCAACTCTGATCCAGCCATGCCGCGTGCAGGAAGACTGCCCTATGGGTTGTAAACTGCTTTTATACAGGAAGAAACACCTCTACGTGTAGAGGCTTGACGGTACTGTAAGAATAAGGATCGGCTAACTCCGTGCCAGCAGCCGCGGTAATACGGAGGATCCAAGCGTTATCCGGAATCATTGGGTTTAAAGGGTCCGTAGGTGGATAATTAAGTCAGAGGTGAAATCTTGCAGCTCAACTGTAAAATTGCCTTTGATACTGGTTATCTTGAGTTATTATGAAGTAGTTAGAATATGTAGTGTAGCGGTGAAATGCATAGATATTACATAGAATACCAATTGCGAAGGCAGATTACTAATAATCAACTGACACTGATGGACGAAAGCGTGGGTAGCGAACAGGATTAGATACCCTGGTAGTCCACGCCGTAAACGATGGTTACTAGCTGTTTGGACTTCGGTCTGAGTGGCTAAGCGAAAGTGATAAGTAACCCACCTGGGGAGTACGTTCGCAAGAATGAAACTCAAAGGAATTGACGGGGGCCCGCACAAGCGGTGGAGCATGTGGTTTAATTCGATGATACGCGAGGAACCT